>ERZ1026772.232-NODE-232-length-42638-cov-8.245638_pt1 | contig 42638 bp, 73 predicted proteins | sample MGYA00380124_ERZ1026772 | MGnify/ENA primary metagenome ERZ1026772 (study PRJEB33269, sample SAMEA4719760) | human gut metagenome | biome: human-associated habitat; feature: organic feature; material: feces | place: Cameroon | collected 2013-10 ...
ATCTGTGGGAGTTTACCGGCCTGCGGCAGACAAAATACGGCCTTGCGCCCGGGCCCATCACCCGCCCGCCGCAGAGCTGGCGGTATGTGGAGGAAGAGCTATGGAACGATTGACTTATTTCAAAGACGGATACTGGCGGGTAAATTTCAGCGGAGTGCAGTACCAGGCGGATTTTGTTGATCGACTTGCGGCCTACGAGGACATTGCCGAGTTGTGCGGCGGGTTTGACCGCCTCCGCGAGCTTGCCGAAGCCGACAAGGAAGGGCGCGTCCTGATTCTGCCGTGCAAGTTGGGTACAAAAGTCTATCGAATCCGATACCAAATCGCTGATTACCCGGATGACCCGGAGCCGGAAATTACAACCACATTGTTTACGCCGAAATATCGTGAGGACATCGGCAAAAAGGAGTGACACTGACAAGCTATGCCGCGCACCCGGCGGCGGATTCTGCCTCGCCAGCGACGCGAAGATGATCGCAGACACGCTGATCCGGCATCGCAAGGAACTGGAAGCCGCCATCGAAGCCGATGCAACGGGCGATGACTTCATCAAGGATATGTTCATGTATGAACTTAGCAACCACGAGTACACCTGCACCTGCGAGGTAGAGGAAACTGTCGAAGCCTGCGGCTTAACTATAAAACAAATCAAAAACGACGAGAGACTCATGCACGGGCTGGAAGCGGCTGCCAAAAAGCTCCGCGAAGCGGCAGGGTTTTCGTTCTAAGGAGGGCAAAAATGAACGAGTATGAAGCGATGTTCTCTGAGGACAATCGATACATCGAAGAGCGGCGTTGGCCGTTCCATGAGTACACATACGAGATCGTGAACGCTGTGCCGTTTGGCTATACGGTTTGGAACATCGGCCATCCCGTAGCAGGGGAGTATCTCCCGCTATGCAGGATGTCCAAGTACCAGCCATCTCCGGGAGGCCGGAGCATCGACGTTGATTCGCTGAAGGCCATACGCTGCGACGGCACCCAGACCATCCTCGACGCTGTTGGCTACGGACCGGGCACTCTGGATGAAATGGAATGCTTCATTGAGAAGCATAAGATGGCACAGCCGGGAACTTTGAGACACAGAGCAGTGGAGCGAATGAAGGCGGCTCTGCCGTTTATGCGTTCGCTTCAATGGAGGTGAGGATATGAAAATTGAGATCAGAGACATCACGCCAGAAGAGGCGGAACCGTATGCGGCAGCTTTGCAGAGAACCGTTCGCCCGCTGGCTGACCTGCCGGAAGTTGCAAGGAGGATGGCTGGAACGGAACTGCTGCATATGAGTGCGATGGCGGGATTTTAGGTGGTGTGTATATTTATGACACAGAAGAACAAGCCACTGAAGCATGGAACAAGAGGGATGAAAATTATGATGAAGGTGCATTTTGGTACCTAACTGCGTTTATCGGTGCGGCTGCCCGGAAATGCAGACGTGCGGTGCATACGGATTATGGGCGAGATACTTGTCGGAAATTACGAGCACGGATATTCAGCACCGATACAACACCTATAACCGGCTGTTCTGGAAAGCGAGGGAATTATCATGACGGAGAAGGAATACCGGGAACATCCGGCGATCAGCCGGTCGGAGCTCTGGAAGTTCCGGGAGTCTCCGCAGAAATTCAAGTACGCGAAGGAGCACCCGCCGGAGCCGACGCCTGCGCTTCTGTTCGGACAGGTGTTTCACAAGCTGGCGCTCGAGCCGGAGACGTTTTCTGAAGAATTCATCGCCGCACCGGAGATCGACCGGCGCACGAAGGACGGAAAAGCCGCGTGGCAGGAGTTTTTGCAGGCGGCGGAAGGCAAGAGCGTTATAGACGCCGGGACGCTTCAGCATGCGGCAGAGATGGTGGAGGCTTTGCAGGCCGTGCCGTTTGCGGTAAGGCTTCTGGACGGGGCACATGAGACGCCTTTTTTCTGGCAGGACAGCATGACCGGCGAGGCGTGCAAGTGCCGAACGGACTGCCTCTGCACGAAATTCAGCCGGCCGATCATCGTCGATCTGAAGACCGCGAACGACGCCAGCACGGAAACATTCACGCGCGACGCAGTGAAATACGGCTATGACTTACAGTCCGCGATGTATTCTGAGGGCGTGGAGGCAAATATCGGGGCTGCGCCGCTGTTTGTATTTATTGTCGTAGAAAAAGCCCCGCCGTATGCGGTGAACATCTTTCAGGCAGACGAGCTGTTCGTACTGCGCGGACAGATGCTATTCCGGCAGTACTTAAGCGAATACCACGACTGCAAGATAACGGGGAACTGGTACGGCTATCTTGGAAAGGAAAATCAAGTCAACAATCTTGCCTTGCCGGTCTGGCTGGCAAAGGAACTGATGTAGGAGGTACATATGGGAAACGAGATCATGGAATACAGCAACCAGAGCGCACCGAACATGCCGCACATGGGCATGATGGCGAAATTTGACAACATCAATCAGGGCACAGTCGCCATCGAGGCGAACCGCGCGATCGCTGAGGCACAGGGAAAGCTGGTCATTGCAAAGCGCTTCCCGCGTGATGAGGTCGAGGCTTACGCAAAGGCGATGCAGGCGTGCCAGCGGCCTTCTATGGCGGAGAAAGCATTTTACAGCTTCCCGCGCGGCGGTCAGACGGTTTCCGGCCCGACGATCCGCTTTGCCGAAGAGCTGGCCCGCTGCTGGGGCAATATCGACTACGGCATTAAAGAGCTGTCGCAGGACGGCGGCAAGTCTGAAATGCAGGCGTATGCGTGGGATCTGGAGACGAACGCCCAGAGCGTCCAGAACTTCACGAACCCGCACCAGAGGGAGAAAACGGACCGGCGCACGAAGACCACGGTCATGGAGGACCTGACGAGCCAGCGCGACATTTACGAGAACAACGCGAATATGGCGACGCGCAGGCTTCGGGCGCGGATTCTGGCGGTTCTGCCGGCGTGGTTCGTGGAGGACGCGATTGAAGAGTGCAAGAAGACGCTGGCGGGCAAGAACGAGCTGCCGCTCATTGACCGGGTGAAGAAGATGGTCGTCCAGTTCGGCAAGCTCGGCGTCACGCAGGAGCAGATCGAGCTGCGGCTCAAGAAGAAGGTCGACGCGATGAACGCGGACGATTTTGCCGAGTTTATCGGCATTTACAACGCCATCAAGGGCGGCGAGAGCAAGATTTCCGAGTGGTTCGAGGCTCCGAAGGTCGCGAGTAAGCTGACCGAAGAGCTGAGCGCGCAGGAAGAGCCCACTCATGCTGAATAAAACCGTCGTACAGGGTCGGCTTACCGCCGACCCGGAGAAGCGGCAGACGCAGAGCGGTATTTCCGTCTGCTCGTTCCGTGTGGCGTGGAGCGAGACCTACAAGGAAAATGAGCGAAAGCTGTTTCTATCGTGCACGGCATGGCGCGGGCTTGCCGATATGATCTGCGGCTACTTCCATAAGGGTAAGGAGATCGTCGTAGAGGGCAGTCTTGAAACCGAGGAATACACGGACAAGGACGGAAACAAGCGGACGGCCATCAAACTGAACGTCGACAAGGCGCACTTTTGCGGCAGTAAGAGCGATTCCGGGAGTGGTTCCGCGAGTGGTTCCTATTCTGCCACGGCTGCGACTGGCTTCACAGAACTCCCGGAAGGCACAGAAGGCACAGAAGAAGAACTCCCGTTTTAAGGATGTGAGTACATGCAGGCAGAAATCGTAACTGTACCGGAGTACAGTTATTCTCTGAAAGATTTTGAAACTGAGGTTCCGTATCAGCAACTCTACTCGATGCGCAAAAGCCCGTTTCTTTATAATCAGGCGCTGCTCAAACTCGAGGAAAACGCGCGTGCCGTCGGATGCAAGCATTTCAAAAAGCTTCTGAAAGCATACGACCAGTCTGAGGCTGCGGCGCGGCGGCAGGAACTCATTCCGAACTCTACGGAGTTCGACGGGCAGTTTATGGAACTGAACTGCGGCGCGTGGGAGGCGACCGACTACGGTATCTTCCGCGATACGCCGAACGGCGGCAGGGAGTGCGCCTGCGCCCATCCGATCATGCCGATACGCAGGCTTGTGAACATCGACACGAACGAGGTCAAGCTCACGCTGGCCTTCCGCCCGCCGGGCCAGAACAAAAGATGGCGGACGACGATAGTCGACAAAGCGACGGTCTCCACGTCACGGACCATCACGCAGCTGGCAAGTCAGGGGATCTCTGTGACGAGCAACAGCGCGGGCGCTCTGGTCGACTACCTGAGCGACATGGAGAATCTGAACTACGATATCATCCCGGAAGCAAAATCCATTGGAAGACTCGGCTACATAGACGGGGAGGGATTCTCCCCGTATGTGGACGAGCTGGTATTTGACGGGGATGAGTCGTTCCGGAACCTGTACGCTTCCGTCCGGTCAAACGGCGATGAAATGGCGTGGTATCAGACGGCGCTTGAGTGCCGGCGGATGTCCATTACGGCGCGGATCATGCTGGCTGCAAGCTTCGCTTCGCCGCTTTTATCCATCGTGGGTGCGCTGCCGTTCTTCGTGCACCTCTGGGGCGTGGACAGCGGCACGGGCAAAACCGTTGCGCTGATGCTGGCCGCGAGTGTGTGGGGAAACCCCGCACTCGGCAATCTGACGCAGACGTTCAACGGCACGCAGGTCGGTCAGGAACGGACGGCGGCTTTCCTCAATCATCTGCCGATGTGCCTCGACGAGCTTCAGCTGACGAAGAACAGCAAAGGGCAGACGAACTTTGACGTGTATCAGCTGGCGCAGGGCGTGGGACGCGCCAGAGGACGCAAGACGGGCGGCCTTGAGAAGACGCCAACGTGGGGCTGCTGCTTTCTGACGACCGGCGAATCGCCGCTCACGAGCCTTTCCAGCGGCGCAGGCGCGGTGAACCGCGTGATCGATATTGAGTGTACGAGCGGAACGGTGGCGATCTCAGACGGCCACAGGATATCCAGCATGCTCAAGCAGAATTACGGCTTCGCGGGAGAGAAGTTCGTGGAAAAACTGTATTCTGATGAGAAGGTAAAAGACGAGGTCCGCAGTCTCTATCAGGATTATTTCGCGGAGCTCTGCGCCGGGGACTCGACCGAAAAGCAGGCTATGGCGGCGGCTGCGATCCTGACGGCGGATTTTGCGGCGACGGCGTGGTATTTCAAGGATGACCAGGCATTGACCGTCGGCGAGATCCGGGAATTTCTGGCGTCGAAGGAGGCGGTTTCGGCCGGCAACCGGGCGTATGAATTCATCTGCGGATGGGTGGCAAAAAACGCGAACAAGTTCTACGACGACGCGAGCGAGGAAGTGCCGAAAGGCGATGTCTACGGGAAGATCGAGGACGGCTTTGCGTGGGTTATCTCGACCGAGTTTGACAGGGCGATGCAGGAAGCGGGATATTCCCCGGCGGCGACGAAGAGCTATCTGAAGTCGAATAATCTTCTGCTGGCCCGTGGAGGCGGGAAGGGAATCACGCTTCGCAAGCGTATCTGCAAGACGATGAACCCGAGCTGTGTCGTGGTAAAGCTGCCGCTCGACGATGAATTTGAGGACGACGAAGACCTTTTGCTGCTGTAAAACGCACGGTGTCGCACTTCTTTTGCGAAGCGTCGCAGTGGGTGCGACATTTGGTGCGACACTTTTTCCGTAAAAAACATATGCATATTCAATGCATAACGATGAATGATCAGCGCATTTATAGACGAAAAATCAGGCGTTTTGAAAGTGTCGCACTGTCGCACCTGTCGCACCGAAAAAACAATACTATATAAGAAATAGAAAATTGCATGTTTTCAACTTTTATTTTTCCTATATAGGAACGGTATAAATAGGTGCGACAGTGCGACAAAGCCCCGAAGCCCTTGCGGCGCAAGGACTTTTTCGTCGCACCTATGGTGCGACACGGGTGCGACGGTGCGACACATGGAGGTGAGAGACATAGAATTACGAGACTATCAGGAAGAACTTTTCGAGAAAACCAAAGCGGCGTTCCGTGCGGGGCACAAGCGGGTGCTCATCGTCGCGCCGTGCGGCGCGGGGAAATCGTATCTCTTCGCGGCGATGGCGCAGGGTACGGACGGGGACGTGCTGGTGCTGGTGCACCGGCGGGAACTCAAGGAGCAGCACGAGGCGCTTTTATCAAAGCTCGGGATCACGAATACGAGAGTCAATACATACCAGACAGAACGGAACCGGCTGGGACAGTACACGATACCACGGCTCCTGATCGTGGACGAGGCGCACCTGTCCCGGTCGCGCGGATGGTCGGAGATCGTCGAGTATTACAACACGTGGACCGTAGGGCTTACCGCGACGCCGGTTCGTTTGGATGGGAAGCCGCTGGGCGATATCTATTCGGCGATGGTGCAGGGCATTACCACGAAGGAGCTCATTGCGCAGCGCAGGCTATCGCCGTATGAGTATTACGCGCCGCTGACGGTCGACACGGACAACTTGAGGGTTCAGGCGGGAGACTTCCTGCTCAAGGACCTCGAGCGGCTGATGTCGGACCGGGCGATCTACTCGGATGCGCTGCGGTCATGGGAGCGCATTGCAGGAGGCGAGAAGACGATTGCATACTGTGTGTCCGTGAATCATGCGAAGGAGACGGCCCGTGTGTTTTCGGAGGCTGGGTATCCCGCGGTCGAGATAGACGGGACGACGCCGGAGAAGCAGAGAACGCAGATCATGCAGGACTTCCGTGATGGAAAAACCACGGTGCTGTGCAACGTCGGCATTATTTCCGAGGGCGTGAGCATTGACGACGTGACGTGCTGCCTGCTTCTGCGGCCGACGGAGAGCCACGCGCTTTACTGGCAGCAGTCCATGCGCTGCATGCGGTATCTTCCGGGGAAGACGGCAAAGATCATCGACTGCGTCGGAAATTACGCCAGAAACCCGCTTCCGGACGCAGACGTCACGTGGAGCCTGACGGCGTCCATGAAGAAGCCGGCAAGAACGAACGCGGCGGGGGACTTCAAAATCCGGACGTGCCCGAACTGCTTCATGGTGTTTCCGACGGCCCCGGAGTGCCCGTACTGCCATACGCCGTATCCGCTGCATCCAATGGAGATCAAAGCCCACGAAGAGATCGAGCTGGAGCGCATCACGGAAGAGAAGAAGCGAGAACTTGAACGAGTGCGCAAGAAGCAGCGCATGGAAGTCGGCAGGTGCAGGACGTTCGACGAGCTTCTGAAAATTCAGAACGAGCGAGGCTATAAATCCGGCTGGGCAATCATTCAGGCGCGGAACAAGGGAATACCGATACGAAGGGGGATTACATGAACCAGGAAACCGTTTTACAGAATCAGATCATCGCGGCGCTGTGCGCAAGCGGCTGCGTGGCGCGGAACCACACGGTTGGGAACTTCTGGACCGGCTACGGTGGGCGCGTAAACGTTGGAAACCACGGAGACGCGGATATCTGGGGGCACAGGATCTCGGACGGGAAGGCGCTGTACATCGAGGTAAAACTACCGGGTGAGCACCCCAGACCAGACCAGCAGAAATTCCTGGACGCGATGGCACGCACCAATGCGCTGGCCGGGTGCGCCCACAGCGTAGAGGAGGCGTTACGCATTGTCGAGCCTTCCGTATGAGGCGCAGGCGGCCCGTGGAGAGGCGATGCCGGATAGCCTGACATTCCCGGATATGGTGATGTATCAGGCGCTGGCGGCGCTCTACGGACGCTACAGAATGAAAACGATTACGCGAGACCGCGCAAGCTTTGAGAAGAAGGCGCTTCTGAGCGAGTACGAAGCCCTGAACTTCAAGTGGAGCCTGGGCGACCGCTGGGCGCAGCTTCTCAAGCAAACGGAGGCGGCGCGGTGTGCGTACCGGGAGGAGCGGACGCTGGAGAATGCAGACAAGCTCCTGCATGCGATAGATGGCATCAATACATGAGAGAGCGAGGTTCAACATGAAAGATTTCCTAGCAATTTTCCTTATTTCGGCGCTGATTATCGCCGTAAGCGTACTCTGCTTTAAACTCTGGTTTGACTGGGTGATGGGGCTTTCGGTGCCGTTCTGGTTTAAATTTATGCTGCTTGCGAAGGAGGCATAGCATGATCTGCAAATGCGGACACAGGTGCAGCGTGATCGACACGCGGAATACCTGGGCAGGTGAAGAAGAGAAGCTGCGAAGACGGCGGTACGAATGTCAGGACTGCCACAGACGGTTTTCTACCGTCGAGGTCGAGGAAGAAATCTTTGACGGCTACAAAGACAGGGCCGTCGACGCAGAAACGGAACTGTATGCGATGAGGAAGGAGCTGAAAAAGTTACTTGGAACATAAACATTGGACTGTAACCGATAGAGGCGTTCACAAGTGCCCTGTTTGCAATATGTGGTATTATCACCACGAGCTAGGAGCTGGTAAAACGTGCCCTAATTGTGGTTTTCACGAGAAAAAACGGGTTACCCCGAAAATCAAAGGCGCAAAATACGACGACAACAAACCTCGACCGTCTACTGTCCCCGTAGAAGCCATCCTTGCGATACTGGATACTCGCATGTACGGCTTTAACAAATACGGCGAGGCTGAGGACTGGCGCAGCATTGAGCCGGAGAGATGGCACGAAGCGCTGTTACGGCATGTCTTAGCAATTTGGGAAGACCCAACGCACATTGATGAAGAATCCGGGCTGCCGTCTATTTGGCACGTGATGACAAACGGGGCGTTCTTGTGCGCGTGCTTGAAGGATGGCTTGGACGAGAAGATGAAACAAGGAGGCTGATACGGTGAGCAAACCGCGCTATGGATGGTGGGGGTATGCGAAGTGGATGATACGAAGTTACAAAAGCGGTACACTTATGACGCGGGATGAAATCTCTGCTGTCGAAGCTGCAATCGAGGAAACAAGACAGCTTGTCGACGGGACGGAACGTCTCCGGCTCATAGATTTGGTTCTTTGGAAGCGCACACACACCTTACAGGGCGCTGCTATGGTGGTATATGTTTCGGAGCGTACCGCTCAAGAATGGCATAGGCAGTTTATCTACTTAGTGGCAGAAAAACGTGGTTTATATTCAAAAGTTTGCGTAAGAGAGCCTTAAACATAGTGTATCGTTGAGAGCGTAGAGGTGTATCCTCTGCGCTTTCATCCTTCTTACGGCTACGCAGCGTACTGCGGAACCTCCTTTTTTCTTAGCTCCACCGGAAACCGCAATCCGGTGGAGCGTGAAAAGGATAACTATTTCGAGGTGGTGATTATGGCTGCGAGGTTGACAGATCGGCAAAAAAAGAAAATAGTTGCCGACTATGCCCAGCTCGGAAGCTGTAACGCTGTGGCGAAGCTTAACGGCTGCTCCCCGAACACTGTAAAGAAGATTGTGCACAATAATGCAGATATTGCAGAGATGTGCAGACGAAAAAAAGAGGAAAACACAGCGGACATTCTAGCGTACATGGATTCCCGAAAAGAGCTTGTATGTTCTTTCATTGGGAAAGGGCTTGAGATGCTGAATGACCCTGATAAGCTCGCGGCTGCAAACCTGAGCCAGATTACAACGGCGATGGGGACGCTGATTGACAAATGGGCGATGATTGGAGGCAATCCATCAGATACGATTAAGGAAGACGCTCTGAGTCAGAGCTTGCGTGAAATGGCAGAAGGGTTGGGGAGCGATGATTAGCCCAAAGCAACAGAAAATCCTTGCTTTCCCCTATTCCAAGTATGACGCGCTGATTTGCGACGGCGCTGTTCGTTCCGGTAAGACATCAATCATGATGTGGGCGTTTGTACGATGGGCGATGGAGAATTTCAGCGGTCAGCGCTTCGGTGTGTGTGGCCGCACGGTGGATAGCTGCACAAAGAACATCATTGTACCGTTTACGGCGATGAGCCTCGCGAAGGAGCGCTATATCGTCCGATGGCGGCGCGTCGATAAGGTCATGGAAGTGCGGCGCGGCGCTGTGACGAATTACTTTGAGGTGTTCGGCGGCAAGGACGAGGCAAGCTATACGCTGATTCAAGGCAGAACGTTAGCTGGCGTGCTTCTGGACGAAGTGGTGCTTATGCCACGCTCTTTTGTGGAGCAGGCGCTTGCACGATGCTCTGTGGACGGTGCGAAGCTGTGGTTCTCTTGTAACCCCGGAAGCCCTCACCACTGGTTTTATCAGGAATGGATAAAGCGGCACAGAGAGCGGAACACGCTTTACCTACATTTCGAAATGCGGGATAACCCCGGCTTGAGCGAAAGGACGCTTGAGCGCTATGAAAACATGTATGCCGGTATCTTCTACGACCGCTATGTTCGCGGACTGTGGGTAGCTGCCGAGGGTATTGTTTACAAGGACTTTGCCAATAACACAGAAAAGTATCTGATTGACGACCCTCTCAAATGGGCAAGGGAAAAAAATACAAGGTTCTCCGTTATTTCCATTGGCGTTGATTTCGGCGGAACGAAGTCTGCAACGAAGTTTCAAGCGACTGGAATCACGAAGGACTATCGAGTTGTAGCATTGGAAGAGGAATACATCAAGAACGAGGAAATCGACCCTGACGCGCTGAACAGGCGGTTTGCTACGTTTTGCAAGCTGATAACATCGAAATACGGCTACAGCCAGACGCGGGCAGACAGCGCGGAAACGGTTTTGATTCGTGGGCTAGATCATACGGCACAGAAGCAGAATCTTGGGACACAAGTCAAGAATGCGCTGAAAATGCAGATCACAGACAGAATACGGCTTGTCGTGCTCCTGATGAAGCAAGGCAGGCTCAAGGTTTCGCGGAACTGCCCGCATTTGATCGATGCGTTTCAATCAGCAATTTACGACCCGGATAAGTTCGAGGACGAGCGCCTTGACGATGGGACATCCGATATTGACAGCCTCGATGCGTTTGAGTACAGCATAGAGCCTTATTACAAAGACCTGGAACGCGCCGGGCATACGATAGGACGGTGAAAGAGTGAACATACGCAGAGCATTAAAGGAGCTGGGATTCGATACCGTTGATCTTGATTTCTACAAGCTGATCGGAGTGTGGGGAGACTGGTACAAAGGGAATGTCGAGGACTTCCACAGTTACACGGTATGGAATGGCATTGAAGAATTGGAATGCCACAGATATTCCGTAAGCATGGCGAAAAAGGTATGCGAGGACTGGGCAAACCTTCTGATGAACGAGCGGGTAAACATCACGCTCGAGGGGAAGAAGGAGCAGGAGTTCGTAGACACGATTCTCTCGGAAAACAACTGGGAGATCAAGGCGAACGAATCGCAGGAGCGAAAGGCAGCGCTTGGAACGATAGCGTATGTTCCGGTCATTGAGGGAATGTTCATCAATCCGGACACTTCCGAAATTGCTGATTCTGGGCGCATTCGTATCAACTATGTCAGCGCGACGAACATTTATCCCCTTACATGGGACAATGGAATTATCAGGGAGTGTGCGTTCGCCTCTACAAAAAAGGTGGACGATACAGAGTACACATACATTCAAGTTCACAGGATAAACGGCGGCGAGTACGACATCGAGAACCATTTGTATGATTCCGACGAAGTCCCTCTGACCAGTGTAAAGGGCTTTGAAACAATCCCGCCTGTTGTTCACACAGGGAGCGACAAGCCTCAGTTTGTCATTGACAGGCTGAATATCGCGAACTCCGATGAAAATAACCCGCTTGGTGTGGCTGTGTTTGCATATGCCATTGACCAGCTCAAGAGCGTTGATATTACATATGACAGCTATGTGAATGAGTTTGTTCTTGGCAAAAAGCGCATTGTGGTGCAGCCAGAAGCAACGCGCGACGTGAACGGAAGGCCGGTCTTTGATAAACGTGAGACTGTGTATTACGTTTTACCGGAAGACAGGGCGAACAACGGGAACATCTTGCAGTCTGTTGACATGACGCTTCGTACCGAGGAGTTCAACACCGGTATGCAGGATATGCTGAATATTCTTTCCAGCAAGTGCGGCTTCGGTGAGAATCATTACAAATTCGATCAGGGAAGTATTGCTACAGCGACGCAGGTTATCAGCGAGAACAGTACCATGTTCCGAACGATCAAGAAGCATGAGATTTTGCTTGAACAGGCAATCACAGATCTTTGCAGGACGCTGCTCCGCATGGGGAACAGGTACATGGAGGCTGGCCTGAATGAGGAAGTACAGATTTCCGTTGACTTTGACGATTCTATCATCGAGGACAAGCAGACGGACTTCCTGCGCGATATGCAGCTTCTCAGCGCAGGCATCATGAACGACTGGGAGTTCCGTATGCGCTGGATGAACGAGGACGAGGCAACCGCAAAGGCTGCACTCCCAAAGGCGCAGGACATGGTAACTGAACAGCAGCAGGAGGTGGAGTGATGGGCGGCAGAGGTGGAGCCGGTGGAGGCTCTGGAGGCGAGAGGGTCGGCATTAAGCTCCCACAAATCTTAGGAAGCGAAAAACAAATAAACTGGGCGAAGGACATACTGACAGACCCATACAAAACATTTGAAATGAATGAAAAATTGCGTCGGAGCCAAAGCATTGGACGCCCTAAAACTGATGAAATAAGGATGTGGGCGGATGCGTACAATGCAGCAAAAAAACGCTACGCGGATGAAATCGCAAACTTGTCAAAAATGTTTCCGAGCGGGATGAAGGCAGGAGACATTATTGACAGGAGAGACGGACTGAGTTCAATGGCGAAAGCTATTTATAAAGACGAGCTTGACAAGTTGAGGAAAAAATACGGGTTTAAAGTATGATCAATTTTGAAAACTTAGACAAGTGCGTATTCCTCGGTGTAGGAAAGTATGGCGTTCCGCAAATTGACCCGGTCAAAGCGTATCCACAAGGGGAATTTGTACCAGGGAACTATCTTCTTTCGGCAAAGAACCCAGAAGATAAAATCGTGCATTTCTTTATTGACGATTATCAATTTGTAAGGCACTGGAACATGCCGGACAAGTACATTCCGAAACTGTCGCAGTTTGCGGCGGTATGCGCGCCGGACTTTTCCACATACACAGATATGCCGCTTGCAATGCAGATCTATAACCATTATCGCAAGCACTGGCTGGCGGCATATTGGCAGCTACACGGGGTCACGGTGTATCCGACAATCTCATGGAGCGACGAGAGCAGCTATGATTGGTGCTTTGACGGCGAGCCGGAGGGCGGCGTTGTGGCGGTTTCCTCGGTCGGGACGCAGGCCAATAAAGAAAGCAAACGTTTGTTCCTGCGCGGATACGAAGAAATGATGAAACGGCTATCCCCGGAATGGGTGATCTTTTATGGCAGAGTGCCGGAAGAATGTGACTGGAACGTGATACGGGTAAAGCCACATTACGACGATATTGTGAAACGGAGGAAAGCAAATGAAATATCCGTTTCAGCCGGAACTGCTTGACGCACTCCCTGAAGAACTCGCCGAACTCTTCCGAGGGCTGGAAGACACGCTTCTCAATGAGATTTGCAGCCGCCTTGCGCTGAAAGACCAACTGAACGAAGTAACGGTTCAGGCGATTCGGGCGCTTCGTTCTCATGGTATCGACACGAAGGAAATTGAAAAAGCAATTCGAAAGACGTCTGGAATCAGCGAGAAGAAGCTCAAGGAGCTTTTTGATGACGTTATTTCCAGAAACCAGAAGTATTACACATCGGTTATCGACATGGTAGGGCTGACACAGCCTGATATTCTGGTGAACACTGCAACCATCGAAGCAATCAGAGCGCAGACGCTTGATGAATTCCACAACATCACACAGTCTATGGGATTTCTGGTCGACAAAGGCAGGACGATGCTACCGCCTGCGCGTGCGTATCAGTGGGCATTGGATTCTGCTGTCCTGCAGATTCAGAGTGGGGCGATCAGCTACAATCAAGCTATTAAGTCTGCGATTCAGCAGCTTGCGGGCGGACTGAAAGTCGTGAACTACGAAAGCGGGCACGTTGACCACATCGACGTTGCTGTTCGAAGAGCTGTCATGACCGGCGTGAACCAGATCTGTGACCAGTACACGAACCAAAGCGCAGAGTACCTTGATACGAGATACTTTGAAGTGTCTGCGCACTCTGGGGCGCGTGACAAGCCGGGTGCTTCGCCGTGGTCAAGCCACAAGGACTGGCAAGGAAAAGTCTATTACCAGAGTGAAAGCGGCGAACCTGACCCGCTGGGGCTTTACGATGACCTTGTGGAAACGACAGGTTACGGATATGTTGACGGTCTGACAGGTGCAAACTGTAGGCATCACAAATACCCGTTTATTCCGGGAGTTTCGGAGCGAACTTACACCGACGAACAGCTTGAGCATATCGATGATGGTCTTGGCTGCACGTTTGACGGTAAAACTTACACGGCATATGAAGCGACGCAAATGCAGCGCCGCATAGAGCGGCAAATTCGCGCTCAGAAAAAGTTTAGAAACGCATACAAAGAAGCTGGGCTTTCCGAGGACGCGACCGCCGCGAACATAAAGCTTCGGCGGCTGAACGCAGAATATAGCAGGTTCAGCAAGGCGGCAGGATTGCCGGAGCAACCAGAAAGAACAAAAGTTTTCTACAAATAATTTACAGGTAAAACCCGCGAAGCACTGCGGTTTTTATACAATCTATCGCCGCGATGAACTGCGGACAAAGGAAAGGAAGATAGAAATGGCATTAACCAGAAAATTACTGAAAGGCATGGGACTCACCGACGAACAGGTGGACACCATCATTGAAGCACATACCGATACCGTAGACGGCTTGAAGGCTGATGTCAGCAAATACAAGTCTGATGCGGAGAAACTGCCCGACGTTCAAAAGCAGTTGGACGACCTCAAGGCGGCGGGCGATGGCGGATATAAGGAGAAGTACGAAAAGGAACACTCGGACTTCGAGGCTTATAAATCCGGCATCACAGCAAAGGAAAGCAAGGCGGCAAAGGAAAAGGCTGTTCGGGCTTACTTTGAAAGCAAAAATATCACAGGCGCAAATCTCGATCTTGCCATGCGCGGCTGCGGCGAGGAAATGACCGCATTGGAGATGGACGGTGAGAAAATCAAGGACACAAAGAGCCTCGATGCACTTATCGAAGGAACTTACAAGGGGCTTGTCTCCAAACCTTCTGTCCGTGTGGACATGGGCGCACGTCTCAACGACGGTGGTAAGCCGATGACCAAAGACGAGATCATGAACATCACTGACAGAGCGGAGCGGCGCGCTGCAATCGCCGCAAATATGGATTTATTTAGAAAGGAAGATTAACTATGGCTGTTGATCCTAAGCTGATTAAAAAAGCTGATCTTGCGCGAGTTCGCGAGATCGAATTTACCGAAATGTTCGGCTATTCCATCAAGAAGTTGATGGAGGCTCTTGGCGTTACCCGCAAAATCGCAAAGCAGGCTGGCACTGTGCTCAAGAGCTACAAGGCTACCGGCACGCTGGAAGATGGTGCCGTGGCGGAAGGTGAAACCATTCCCCTGAGCAAGTACAAGACCGAGGCTGTGAACTATAAGGAGATCACGCTCAAGAAGTGGCGTAAGGCTACCTCTGCCGAGGCAATCACAGACCGCGGCTACGATCAGGCGGTGGAAATGACCACCGACGAAATGCTCAAGGACGTGCAGAAGGGCATCCGTAAGGACTTCTTTGCCTTCCTTGCAACCGGCACGGGGACGGCAACGGGCGCGACCTTCCAGGCGGCTCTTGCGCAGGCATGGGGGCAGCTCCAGGTGCTGTTTGAGGATGACGAGATCGGTGCGGTTTATTTCCTGAACCCTCTGGATGCGGCAGACTACCTCGCAACGGCGAACATTACCTTGCAGACCGCTTTCGGAATGACCTATGTGGAGAACTTCCTCGGTCTTGGCACGGTAATCTTCAATTCCAGTGTTCCGAAGGGCAAGATCTACGCTACGGCGAAGGACAACATTGTTCTGTATTACATCCCCGTGAACGGTGCAGATCTTGGCGAAGTGTTTGACTTCACCACCGACGCAACCGGCTATATCGGCATCCATGAGGAGCCGGACTACACCAACATGACTGCCTCCGATACCGTTATCAACGGTATGGCGCTGTTCGCAGAGCGCATGGACGGCATCGTAGTCGGCACGATCTCGGCGGGGGGTTAAATGAACTGTTGAGAGCGCCTGCCTCTGAACCGCCCACGTTTTCCGGCATGACGAAAACGCAGCTTCTCGATTATGCTGAGGAAAACGGGGTGGAAGGGGTCAACAGTTCCATGAAAAAGGCTGAAATTCTGGCTGTTCTGGAAGGGGTGGAGCGATGATCTACGCTGATTATGAATACTACTGCGATACTTACATGGGAACTGTAGACGCGGATAGTTTTTGCAGATTGGCGACACGTGCCAGTTCCTTCCTTGACTACTACACGCAAAACCGAGCAAAGGATTTTGCAGAGCTGGATGCTGTAAAAATGTGCTGCTGTGCCTTAGTCGACCAGTATATGCTGATCGACACGGCACAGGAGCTTGCCAGAAAGAATGTGTCCGCCGGGCTTGCATCTGATGAAGGAGAATTGCAGAGCGAGACTGTAGGCGGCTATTCCCGGACGCTTCGCAGCGGCGGTGATTCTTCCGTAGCTGCATTGAAAGCGGCTTCCGAGGCGAAGAACGCCCTTGCAAGCGTAGCACGTGAATATCTAGCCCATACCGGGCTTCTTTACAGAGGCAGGTGTTTAGCATGTACGCCCCCCACACCGTAACAATCTACAACGTCACGCAGGAGCAAGACCAGGATTTCAATGACACGCAGAAAAGCTATATCACAGTGATTCGTGGCGTAATGCTCCAAGCGTCGAAAGCTGCCAACGTCCGCGCGAGCGGGCTTGAGGGAGCGGATGCAGTAAATCTCTACATTCCGTTTGCTTCTCTGGCTGTGGACGGCGTGACGGGTCAAGAGAAGCGATACGTCGGGCCGCAGGAGTTTTGGCGTGCGGCGGACAAGAGCGGGATATGGACGCTCTCCACGGACGGAAACGGCGGCACTACCTTCTTTGTGAAAGGTGAAGTAGTCGAGCCGGACAAGACGGAAGAACAGATTGAGATGTTTTACGACGATGTGTACAAAGTGACAAAGGTTGACATGAAGGACTTCGGCAGTCCTTCCATGCGGCACTGGCAGGTCGGAGGCACATGATGCTGAAATTCAGTGTGAAAACCGACGGCTTTGACGAGCTTCAGGAGGCTATAGCACGGGCTTGCACAAAAGCCGAACACATTGTGGCAGTACAGGTAGAAAAGGACACAAGCCCGTATGTGCCGTTCCTGACGGGCTCTCTCGACCAGAGAACACAGGTGGACGGTAATGCGATCATCTATCCGGGACCGTATGCAAGATTTCTGTATTACGGAAAAGTCATGGTTGACCCGGAGACTGGCAGCACATACGCGCCAAAGGGCGGGACGAAGGTTCTGACAGACAAAAATCTTGTGTTCACGACGTCCGGACACGCGCAGGCACAATCGCACTGGTTCGAGGCTTCAAAGGCTGAAAACCTAGACAAATGGATTCGAGTCGCAGACAAGGCGGTGAAAAATGGGCTCTGAGAAAGAAAAAAAGCTTGTTTCTTCCGAGGAAGAACAGGACATATCCAGAAAAATGATGGTCTGGGTAAACTCGTTTTCGGATGACGATCTCCCGGCTGCAACCATCAATTATGAGTTCCTCGCCGCTGATTCTGCAAGCGTGGCTCTGTCCGTGATTCCAGGCACATACATCACACAGAAATACATCTTGGGCGGGCATGAAGCAGAATACCAGTTCAAAATTATCGCCCGTATCTTCCCAGGCAGCAGCAACGACAAGCGCCTGAAAGCGGACGCAGTGCTGAACCGATTCGGAGACTGGGCGATGCAGAATTATCCGTCTTTGGGCGATGGAATCCGCGTCCGGCGCATGGATGTATCCAGCCGCGCGGCGTTACTTTACCCATACAAGGACGGTTCGGAAGACCATCAAATCTTAATGAAGATGAAATATGAGGTGATATAAATGGCAGAAACTACTTTTAACACCACGAGCGGCCAGCCGGTAGACAGAGAATTACTCATCGCGTACCTGAACACGGGTTCCGCGACTGCGCCGGTTTGGTCGCCTTTTGGCACTCGAGTCACGGATTCGAGCATGGAATACGACTGGCAGGAGGATTCCAGCAAGGATATCCTCGGCACGACCAGAACCACAATGAAGAAGCCGATCATTACGCAGAGCTTTGAGCCGTGCGAACTCGACGCGGGCGACGCTGCGCTTACAAAGATCTGGAATCTTGCAGTCAAAGATCAGAACGCGGCGGCTCTGGCGAATCAGGACGTGCTTATCGTCCACCATTACGCAGGCACGGCTAAGACGGCCGTATTTGCCGAACGGTACGACGCGACGATGGTCAAGCCCTCGAGTCTCGGCGGCGAAGGCGGCGGCTATGTCGGCATGCCTATCGACGTCACGCTTGGCGGCAACAGAACCACGGGCACGGCAGCGGTAGGAACCGGCGGCACGGTCACATTTACGGAAGACGCGGCGTAAGGAGGTGTAGCCCGTGTCTGAACTCAGATTTGATACCGGCGTACAGTCTTTTCAGATCAACGGTGGCGTGAGCGTGGAGTTCTGCCCGACGGACAGTGATTTTGCAAAAAAGCTGTGGGACCTGTTTGAAGAGCTGGAATCCCGGCAGCATGAATACGCGAAGCGCACCGAAAACGAGAACGACGCCAAGAAGATTCTCGAACTTGCCAGCCAGTGCGACAAGGAAATTCGCGAGAAAATCGACGCAATATTCGGAAAGCCAATTTGCGCCGATGTATTCAAAACGAATGTTCTGGCGCTGGGGGATGGTCTCCCTGTGTGGGCAAACCTGATGCTTTCAGTTCTTGACCAGATGGATACCGGCTTTGATGTCCAAAAAGCAAAAACGAATGCCCGCGTCAAACAGTACACGGAAAGATGGGCGAGAAGAAAGCGCTGATTTACGCGCTTCCGACGTCTGCGGAGATCAACGGGACGATGTATCAGATCGAATCGGACTATAGGGCGGTGCTGGATATCCTCACCGCCCTTGTTGATAACGATCTGGACGAGCAGGAAAAGGCACTTGTTTCTTTAGGCATCTTTTATCCGGACTTCGACGAAATGCCCGTAGAAGACTATCAAGAGGCGCTGAATCAGTGCTTCCGTTTTATCGACAGGGGAGAAGAGCGGAAGGAGAAGAAACGCGAACCAGTTCTGATGTCTTGGGAGCAGGATTTTAACATGATCATTGCCCCCATTAACCGCATCGCCGGGTGCGAGGTGCGGGCCCTCGAGTATGTCCACTGGTGGACGTTTCTTTCGTGGTACAGCGAGATTGGGGACTGCTTATTTGCACAGGTGGTTCGCATCCGCGACAAAAAAGCACACGGGAAGTCTCTGGACAAGCAGGACAGAGAGTTTTACCGGAGGAACAGGGATGTTATCGATCTGAAAACAACGTACACAGAGGCGGAAAAGAATGTTCTCGCCGCGTGGGGTATTTCAAAATAAGGTGGTGAGAAAATGGCAGATGGCAAAATCGTCGTGCAAGCGGAGATCGACGCGAAGAAGGCACAAAAGGAGCTCGATTCTCTGACAAAGAAAATCGACGGTATGGAAGAAAAGCTGAATAAAAGCACTGGCGAACAAAGCGGCATCAAATCCCAGCTTGACGCGGCGAAGGAGTCCGCGAAGCAGACGGAAACCGCGATCAAGTCCCTTCGATCTGAAGCTGAACGCCTGCGTCAGATCACTTCCGGCGAAGTGTCCGCCTCCCCGGACGCGTATATTTCGGCTTACAGCCGTCAGGCAGAAGTTGCGGCACAGATCAAAGAGCAGGAAGCGCTTCTGCGGCAGCAGGACAAGGACGTTGAGAGCCTTGATAATAAATATGCCCGCATTACCGACAAGGTAAACGAGCAATCAGCGGCGCTGGACACCGCAAAGCAGCGCGCAGCCGAACTGACAAAAGAAATCACTGGCGCGAGTGACGCTTCTGCTCGAATGGAGCTGGCCGCAAAGAAAGTTTCCGACAGCATGAACACGTTCAGCAAGCGTGTTTCCGGGCTCTTTAAGCGCGTTCTTGTGTTCTCTCTGATTACTCGAGCGTTGCAAAGCCTGCGTACATGGCTTGGGAAGACCATCATGCAGAACGAGGAAGCGCGGGCGGCGGTTGCACGGCTCAAGGCAGCGTTTTTGACGCTGGCCCAGCCAATTTTGCAAGTGGTGATACCAGTCTTTGTAAAGCTGGTGAATATCCTCACACAGGTAGTCACGGCTATCGCGAAGTTCTTTGGTATGCTGTCCGGGAAAAGCTGGTCTTCGCAGAAATCCGCTGCGCAAGGACTAAACGAAGAACAAAAGGCTTTAGAGGGTGTCGGCTCAGCAGCAGAGGATGCAAGCAAGAGCATGGCAAGCTTTGACGAGATCAACCAGCTAACCGATAATTCCGCTTCTGCGGCAGGTGGTGGCGCTGGCGGTGCGGCATCAACGGAGATCGCGCCGGACTTTTCGAATCTCGACATGGCAGAGGACAAGCTCCACGACATTCTCGGCCTGGTAGGCGCTATCGCCGCTGGGCTTCTTGCGTGGAAAATCGCGAGCTTGTTCACGAACGACCTGAGCAAGATTTGGGGCATCGCCCTTGCTGTTGCTGGTGCGTTTGCGCTTGTATACTTCTGGCTGGATGCTTGGAATAACGGGATTGATTTACAAAACTTCCTCGGGATGCTGGCAGGTCTTGCCGCGCTTGCAGTTGGACTTGCAATCGCTTTCGGACCAATCGCGGCAGGAATTGCGCTCGTTGTAGGCGGTCTTGCCATGCTGGTTGTCGGTATCAAAGACGTTATCGAAAACGGCTTTAATTTGGTAAATACGCTTACGATCATCGCGGGGCTGCTTGCCGCCGGTATCGGCATTTCACTTCTGACGGGCAGCTGGATTCCACTTCTGATTGCAGGTTTCCTCGCCGCGCTGGTTGCGCTTGTGTCCTTCACCGGACATGGAGAAGAACTGATTCAAGGCTTGAAGAATATTATAGACGGTTTCGGGAAGTTCTTCAAGGGTGTATTCACCGGAGATATGAAGCTTGCCGTAGAAGGTATTAAGCAGATCTGGGAAGGAATGAAACAGACGTGGAACGCGATTGTAAACTCTATCAAGGATGCGTGGAACATGTTTATCACATGGCTGCAATCCAAGAGCCCACTGCTTGCATCAATATTTCAAACATATGGGAAATTTGTCTCAGATGTATGCAAAAACATCAAGGACATCTTGAAAGGTGTCATTGACTTCATTGTTGGCGTATTTACCGGAGACTGGACGAAAGCATGGCAGGGTGTCACCGAGATCTTCAAGGGGATTTGGAACAACATTGTTGCCATCATTGAGGCGGCAATTAACTTCATTATCAACGGTATCAACCTTCTGATTTCCGCTTTGAATACCATCCACTTTGAGATTCCAGACTGGGTTCCCATCATCGGCGGCAAGTCCTTCGGCATCAGTATTCCGCTCGTCAGTCAGGTTGCGCTTCCGAGACTGGCAGAAGGTGCGGTCATTCCACCGAACCGGGAGTTTATGGCGGTGCTGGGCGACCAGAAGAGCGGAACGAACATTGAAACGCCGCTTGAGACAATGGTGCAGGCATTCAAACAGGCGATGAACGAATCCGGCGGACGGTCGCAGACGATCATCTTGCAGCTCAACGGCAGAGAGTTTGCGCGGGCTGTCTATAAGGCGAACAACGAAGAAACGCAGCGTGTAGGCGTAAGACTGGCGGGGGTGAAGGCATGACAAGTGTTTTGACCCTCGACGGCACGGCGTATCCGAACCTGCATGTAACCAGTCTGAAACGCTCTTTCGCGGTTCTGGACGGCGATAATGCGGGGCGTGTGATGACCGGCGCGATGGTGCGCGACATCATCGGCACGTTTTACAACTACAGCGTGGAGCTTGACCCGGTTGGAACTGACCCGGCGGAATACGACAGGTTCTACGAAGCAATCTCCGCACCCGTCGACAGCCATTCCCTCACCGTTCCGTATGCACAAGGGACATTGACCTTCGATGCGTATGTGGCAAACGGAGATGATGAGCTTTTGACGGCTTACGGGCAAAAGAACGAATGGGGAAACCTTACATTTAATTTTGTCGCGATGAAGCCGAAGAGGACCCCGCTATGAGTGTAAAAGTTGTGTATGAGGACGTTGCGGTTGGTTCTGCGGCGGCTGCGAGTGTGACAGCAAGCGAGGCTATGGGTATTTCAAAAACCTCGCTTCTGCCCTTCGGCGCGTTCGCAGGCCCAGTTGCAACGACAGAGCAGAATCAATGGGTTCTGAACGGCACACGAAAAGTAAAGCCTGCTTCTGAGCCGGTTGGCTTCTGGTCTACGCCGAGAAGCAAGGCGGATTGCACGTTCGATACGCCGCCTACTATTGAGATTTCGCTTGACGGGCAGTTTACGTCCCTTGGAATCTACTTCAAATTCGACGGGGAAACCGGGGACTATTGCAGCGACCTGAATATCACGTGGTACAACGGAACAACACAGCTGGCCACACAGCAGTTCTTCCCGAACAGCGGAAATTACTTCTGTGAGAAAACTGTGGAACTGTATAACAAAATCAAGATTCAGTTCAACAAAACGAATCTTCCGAACCGACCCATTAAAATCTCCCTGATTCTTTTCGGCATCGTTCGAGAGTTCGAGCGGCAGGAGCTTCGGAGCGTTGAGGCAACCGAAGAACTGAACATCATATCCGACGAGCTGGCGATTAACACGCTGGATTTCACGCTGGACAGCATGGAAGATATTGATTTTATTTTCCAAGAAAAGCAGCCCGTTTATGCGTACAACGGAAAGACGAAAATCGGCACGTTTTACATCGACGAATCTACCCGCGTAAGCAAAAACGTATACAACGTTTCCTGCATTGACGCTTTGGGAATTCTGGACGAAGACCCATTCCCGGCTGTTGTTTATTCTAATGCCAACGCGAAAACGGTTCTAGAGAGCATCCTCGGCGGGTATTTCGTCTTGGAACTTTCGGGGGAACTACAGACAGAGAAGCTAACAGGATACATTCCTGACTGCACACGAAGGGAAGCCTTGCAGCAGGTGGCGTTTGCGCTTCGGGCTGTTGTGGACACCAGCGGAACGGGAAACGTGAAGGTATGGAGGCTGTCGGAGGAAACACCGACGGAGATTCCCATGAACCGGCTCTACGTCGGCGGAGAGGTCAGCCAGTCTGCCATCGTGACCGAAGTAAGAGCTACCGCGCACACGTACAGCACGTCCGGGAGCGGAAGCGATACCGTCAAAGTGGACGGCAAGACTTACTACCACACGGAAGCGGTAATGACCAAGACAAATCCGAACGTCACGGCCTCGACCAAGCCGAACGTCATAGAAGTCAAGGACGCGACGCTTGTCAACTCGACGAATGTTGCAGCGGTGACGCAGCACGTCTTCGACTATTATATGCGGCGGCAGACGCACAGCGTTCAGATCGTCATGGACAAGGAGCTTCCCGGTGACTATGTAGACACCACAACTCCGTGGGATGATCACATTACCGGGACGATAACAAGCATGACCATCAAACTGAGCGGCATCGCGGCGGCTGAGTGCGACATCGTCGGAACGGGGGCTTCTGCATGAGAATTATGAAAACCTTAATCACCGACCGGACGCAGGCTGACGCTTCCTATGCTGAGAAGCTTTACAAGAAGCTGTGGAGCGACTTCACGGAGCAGGAAAAGGCAGACTTTGAAGCTGGCTTGAAAGGCTCTTACAAAGCGTCTGACCTGAACCGCGTCGGCACGGCGCTTATCACCATCCGGGACAGGCTGAGAACGCATTGTATCGACGTTCCGGCAGAAGTCCGGGAAGATTATGGTTCTGACGAAGTGCTCGACAAAGACGTTATGGACGCTTATATCGAATCAGCGAACGCCGTATATGACGCAGTTGTCAATTCTGCCCCGCGCCCTCCAGCAAAAATCAACGATTTGGACTGGGAGGGCGCAAACAACATCGAAAAGACGATTATCGCCGTAGATGATGTGTTGGAGAGCCGGGAGGTCGGCTGGGTTTACGCGGACGCGGAACTATACGCAGGAGACATGGGGGGATAACATGAAAGATCGTTTACCAAAATTTCCGGGGCGGGTAAAGCTCAAGCCCGTTGCCGGACAGACAGATACTTACGACATGACACGTGCAGACGACCCGGACGATACCGGCACGCCATTTAATACGCGCACAATGCTCCAAGATTCCACGGGGCGCTTTCTCAGATTGCCGTATGCAAATCCTCTTGTCGACGACGCATTCCGGCACATGGTCGACCGCATCGTACCCATCGGCACCATCCGGACGAGCCCGGCGCAGAGTCTGGGAGATGCGTGGTTGAAGTGCGACGGGAGCACAGTGACGTTTGAGAACTACCCGCAGTTGTGTTCTGTGCTGAGAAATACGGGCGGTGCGGTAACGTGGGATACGAATGCGTTTCCGGCATCTTACAATGCAAAAAGTGTTTCAAATACAGTGTATTTTGATGGGATGTGGTTTGTTTGTGTGCAGGTTGGTAGCAATTTCAAGATTTTGAAATCCAGCGCGGTTGGTGGAACGTTTTCCGAAGAGGCGACGTTTACAGGAAGCGAAACTACATACGAAGGCATAATGTGCTCGCTCGCAGTATCTGACGATTATTGCGTGTGCGCATACCGTGTCGGAATAAACGTCAAGATTGCGGTTCGAGAAAAAGGGGACACAAGCTGGACGCAGGTGGGCGTTACACTCCCATCAGATAGCAAAGACGGTACCGGATTCTTCGGAATCGCTGAATGTAACGGGAAATTTGGATTTGCAATAGAAAGATACGGAAGCTCCACGGACGAATATTCCGATAAAACATATGTGGTTCTTTCGGATGCGCCTTTGGATTCTGGTAGCTGGCAGTATTCGATGATTACGAAAACTAACGATATCAGCGGGAATAAATTTTTCGGATATAAGTTCTCGAGCGCAAATGGAAAATGGTTCCTTTCGGCAATCCGACAGGAGACTGGAAGTTCTTTTAGCGGTGATGTAGAGCTGCACGTTGCAAATGGGAGTGAAACCAGCTTCACGAAAATAAAAACTCCTGTCAAATCAGTAGTCATGAAACGTTATTCAGCGTCAGAAGTTGTGTTCCTATCTGGAAAGTATTATTTTTTGGGGACTTACTATTCGCAGTACAATAGCAGTTCGGGAATATTTTATGGACCAGTGTCGACTGTTTATTCTTCCGAAAATCTCACAAACTGGGGTTCTTCTATTGTTACCGGAGAGAACAAACAGGCAACTACCCGCGTAAGTTACGCATCTGCATCGGAATCAACATTACTGGTTGCAACGCAAACAGAAGTTTGGACAACGTCCAGCCCAAATGATGGGTTCAACCAAGCTACTGTACCAACTACTGCGATTACCGCAGTGGCATTGCAGGGAATGACGGCGACGGCATCTTACAAAGGCGGTGTAGCGTATCACGATTACACATATGATTCGCGCCTCTTGCCTACCATCTCGCTTTCGGACGACACGACGACGTTCATCAAGGCAAAGAACGAACTGGATGTATTTGAATCACAGCAGAGCGGGGGGTGATTAAGTGTTTCAGAAAATCGCGAACGCTTTATCGGTGGAAGTAGAGGGGACTGACCTGACGAAAGCGACGAAGATTGAGTTTTACGTAAGGCAGGGATGCTCCTTCTTCCAGTACGAACCTACAGTAGTCGACGAAACGCACCTGCTCGTAAAAATTCCGTATGCAGACGCAATGCGGCTGCAAGCAAGCACTGTGAGACTACAGCTTGCCTTAACGGATGGCGACGGAAACCCGATGGCGGCTGAAATCGTGCAGACGGACGCGAAAAAGTTCTTGAAGGAGGCGGGATATGATTAAAATGACGCTTTCCCAGCCGGAGATTCGGATGCGAATTGAGCCCGCGAAGGTGGTCTATCAGGGCGGCGAGGCGTATGAAGGGGACTACGAGGTCGTTCCAAAGGCATTTGAGCCGGTTGTTTTGCCGACGAAAAACAAGCTGCTGGCGGACGATGTGACCGTCACAAAAGTCCCATACTATGAGGTATCCAACGAGACCGGCACGACGGTCTACATTGCATCGGAGGTGTAAATTTTGGGCAGAAGTAAATTTATCTATGGCGGCGAGGTGCTGTTAGACCTGACCGCCGACACGGTAGAGCCTGGCAAAGTCCTGCTTGGCTTTAAGTATCACGGCTCGGACGGCGAGCTGCATACCGGCACGTGCGAATTTGACCTCGACACGTCCGGCGCGACCGTCAAGGCCTCGGAAATCCTCTTCGGCAAGACGGCAGGCGCGCGCGGCAGCCTGATCACGGGCGAAATGCCGAACAACGGCGCGGTGGCCGCGAAGATCACGACGGTCAAGGGCGAGTACATCGTCCCCATCGGATACCACGACGGAAGCGGCAAAGTCGCCATCGACCCCACAGAGGCCGCAAAGATCATTGCCGGGAACATCAAGGCGGGCGTGACGATCCTCGGCGTGACGGGCACGTACAGCGGCGAGGCCATCAAGGCGCAGACGAAATCCGTCGAGCCGCTGACAACCGCGCAGACGATTTTGCCGGACCCCGGCTACGATTACATGTCGCAGGTCGATGTGGCCGCGATCTACTACAACGAGACGCCCAACGCTGCTGGCGGCGTGACCGTCACCATCGGCAAGAAGGCAGGAGCGTGAGCGTATGGCGGCACCTGAGATTTCCGGAGGTGAGACCACAAAGAGCAAAATCGTTTACGGCGACAAGGTGCTCATCGACCTGACCGAGGACACCGTAACACCCGCGACGCTCAAATCCGGCGTGACGGCGCACGACGCTTCGGGCGCGAAGATCACCGGCACGTTAGATACCGCCCCGCCCAAGGAGTCGGACATCAATTTCTGGGACTACGACGGAACTTTGCTCTACAGCTGGACACTCGCCGAGCTGGCCACAAAGACAGAGCTGCCGCCCCTTCCCTCGCACGATGGACTGGTCTGCCAGGGCTGGAACTGGACACTTGCCGACATCAAGGACGCAGGCCGTGAGCTCGATATCGGCGCGCTGTACATTACCGATGACGGCAAGACGAGACTCTACGTCGACGTGGACACCGAGACGTGGGACGATTTTGTCCTCAATTACTGGCAGGGCACAAAAAGCGGCACGACGGTAGACTGGGGCGACGGAACGACCCCGGAAGCAATAAACGACTGGTCTTATATAGAGCATCGGCATGTGTACGCATCCAGCGGCTCATACGTGATCACTATGAGCGTCAAAGAGGGTGCGAAGATGTGGCTTGGAAGAGACGGTCGAATGCTGATTGCAAACGGCGAGACTGATAGTGGCCGCTGCGCGATGCTGCGGAAAGTCGAGGTCGGTGCAAGGGTAACGGCAACAGATCCGGGTTGCTTTAGATATTGTTGTAGGCTTGAGAGCGTCTCACTCCCGCAAACCTCGAAAGTAAATGCCTATCATGCATTTGTACAATGTCCACAACTGCGTGTGTTTGTTGCGGCGGATATGGATGAGATTCAGCGGACGTTTTATAAGTGCTGCAATCTCCGCGCAATCGCAACACCGAAAGGGACGACGCAAAGTAATGATGAGTATGCCATCACAAGTACAGCAGTCCGGCAGGTAAATTTTGATATGACTGCTGCCACCACGGTCGAAGGCCTCGAGCGCGTCCACATCAAGGCTGTCAACGGGCAAGTTGGAAATTTTAGTAGCTGCCGCGCACTGTTAGAAGTCACCATCCCAGCGGACGCTACAACCTTTGTCGCTGCCGCATTTCAGGGTGACAACGCGCTGCGCAGGGTGACATGCCTCGGGGACATCGCGAGCATCCCGGCGCAGGTGTTCCAGCGATGCTATCCGCTGCGGTTTGTGGACTTCACGCACTGCACGGCAGTTCCAACGCTGGCCAACGTCAACGCGTTCGATCAGACGCACGCGCAGCTGGAAATCCGTGTGCCCGCATCTCTTGCCGATGCGTGGAAGGCGGCAACAAACTGGAGCTCGTTGGCAGACCATATTGTGGGGGTGTGAGCATGATTGTAAGAGAGCACTACAAAACGCGCACAGACGGCGTGGAGCTGTACCGGACGTATTCAGATGCGGGCTATCTCATCCGGCAAGCAGAGACGGGCGCAGAGTACGATGAGGCAATTGACGTTGACGGTGCGCCGTACACCTACACCGAGACAGACAAGCTTGTCACAGACGATTTTGACATCGAGACGGCAAGCCCGGAGCAGCTGCGTGAGCGGCTGATCGACACCGAGACGGCAGCGAAGATCCTGCTTGGGGAGGAAACGGCATGACGTACACGGAGCGAGCAAAGAAAATGCGCCCGTACATCGAACAGGCGGCAAGCGCTTTGGACGACAAGACTGTCAGCCTTGCGCCGGAGCTTCTTGGGACGCTGACCGGCGGCGGCAGCCTCGTCAAAGCAGGCACGCGCATCAACTGGCACGGCAAGATCAAAAAAGCCGCCGTCGACCTCTGGGACACCGCACAAAACACGCCCGACGAAGCGCCTACGCTCTGGGAGGACGTGCAGTACCGGGACGGGTACAGGCTCATCCCTGAGACCATTACCGCCACGCTGGCCTTCAGCAAGGGCGAAAAGGGCTGGTGGGGAGGCAAGCTGTATGAGTCGCTCATGGACGGGAATGTGTTTACCCCGACGGTCGCCCCGACGGTCTGGAAGAAAGTCGAGTAAGGAGGACTATGTGAGCACCGGAATTATTACCATCATCTGCGCGGTGATCGGCTCGTCTGCGCTGGCGGAGATCATCCGCTCCATCGTCGGAGCCATCCAGCGCAAGCGCGGCAAGGCCACGACGCAGGATACCCACTTTGCCGAGATCGACAAAAAGCTCGACGGCATGAAAAAGCATCAGGACGAGCAGTATCTTGCAATCCTGCGGCTGACGATCATGTCCGAAGAAATGCCAATGGCAGAGCGCCTGATTGCCGGGCAAAAATACGTTAAGCTGGGCGGCAACGGCGAGGTGAAAAAGTTTTTGCATCAGCTGGAGGCGCAGTGCGAGCATAGCATCGCGCAATAAAACGGGAGGCGGATATGCGGGTAAAAGGCAAGTGGAGCAAAGGCGAGATGGCGCGCACCATCGTCATCTATCTGCTCAGACTCCTGACGATGGTGCTGATCTGGGCGTGCGCGCTTAAAACCATCGCTGTCCTTATCGCAGTCGGAAGCAACCCGGAGCTTGGTACGTCGGTCGACCTGTCCGACGTGCTCGGCTACGCCGGAGGCGCGGCAGTAACAGAGCTGGGCCTGTTGGCATTTAAACGAGTATTCGCAAAAAAAAATGAACCGGTAGAATGAAAGGAGTACATATGGAAAACATCAAAAAGCGGCTGGGTAATCTGCTCAGCGTCAAGAGCCTGGTCACGCTCACGCTGACGGGCGTGTTTGCGTACATGTCCGTTGCGGGCAAAAACTCGCAGGACTTTAAGACCATTTATGCGGTCATCATAGCGTTTTATTTCGGCACGCAGTCCCAGAAGACGCAGGATGTGCTTGACAGTGCGGGTACGCCGCAGGAGGGCGAACAGAAATGATGAAAGCATCCGAGCTTGTGCGCAGGCACATTGACGTTGCGAAGAATTACAAGACCGTCTACATGTGGGGCTGCTTCGGCTCCCCCGTGAGCGAGACGATCATTGACGAGAAATCCGCCCAGTACCCGGACTGGTACACCGGCGGCAGAGTCACGTATCTGCGCAGTCTGATTGGGAAAGTTGTCTATGGCTTTGACTGCGTAAACCTGACAAAGGGCATCCTCTGGGGCTGGAACGGAAACAAAAACGCCTACTACGGCGGCGCAAGATACGCCTCAAACAGCGTGCCGGACGTCTCCGCCGACGGCATGATCGCAAAGTGCAAGGACGTATCCGCCACCGGCTGGGACAAGCTCATTCCCGGCGAAGGCCTCTGGATGCCGGGTCACTGGGGCATGTACATCGGTGACGGTCTGGCGGTCGAATGCACCCCGATCTGGGACAACGGCGCACAGATCACCGCCGTCCAGAACATCGGCACGAAGGCAGGCTACCACGCCCGCAATTGGCAGAAGCACGGCAAGCTCCCGTGGGTCGAGTACGACACAGTAAAGGTCGATGAAGCCGTGGAGGAAGCCAAGCGGACGATCAAGGCGAAATCCGGCTTGACCGACGGAACGATTGATTACCTCGCCGCCTACAAGTACGGCGACGACCTCTTGAAAAAGCTTGCGAAGGCGATGAAGTAAGGGGGCTGGGCTATGGCTCCACAAGCCAGATGCAAATTACCGCCGGAGCTTGGCGGACTGATGCGCCGGGACATGGAAGCGATCATTCATCAGGCGAATCTTGGCCGGGAAGACGAAAAGATTGCGCAGCTCTACTTCGTGGATAAGCTTCCACAAGTGGACGTTGCGACGGAATTGTATCTTGGCCGTGCCACGGTGCAGAGGCGGCTTCCGGGCATTGTGGCACGGATGAAGGATACGTCGAGCAAACTGTATAGCTGAGATAAGCGCCGAGGAATCGGCGCTTATTTTTTTGTATTTTTGCAAAAAAGTACTTGACATATAGTGTTTAATACTATATTATAAGGCCGTAAGATAAAGGCGAAAGCCGGGAGGGAACAAACAATGGAAATCAAGAGCATCAATACAAAGAAACTTTACTACGCGTCAAATAAACTCAGCACCATCGAAAGCAGAATTTATGCGGAGGTGGAAACGGCGCACAAGTTTATGTGCGAAGGGTTTATCTCGGAAACTGAATTCGCGGCGATCAGAGCAGACCGTGAAAAGAAAATGGCACCGTATAAAGACGGAGCCGATCTGCTGACCCGCTTCGCTAACGCCGTAAACGCGCGGGTTTACATGGACGAAACCGGCGATATCATGGCAGAGATGATGGTTGCGAATTCGGAGCCCGTTGAGAGTTTCGACCTTGAGGCTGTAAAAGCAGCCTTGCGCCGCGCTGCGGACCTCGATGACCCCATGCCTTGCTGATTGGAGGTGGAACTATGCAGAGCGATTCGCAGCGCCGCGCCACTGCAAAGTGGCAGGCCGAAAACATGACAAACGTCGCTGCGAGAGTGAGGCGTGAAGTTGCTGAAGAATTTAAGGCAGCAGCGAAAGAGGACGGGGCAACACCCAATGAGCTCCTGCGGGGCTGGATTGGTGAGTATATAAACAGGGAGGTATCTGATATGACAACCGAGCAGATTCAGGCGCTGGCGACGATCTTTGCGATTTGCCGCAAGGCCACAAATACACGGAGCCAGAGCGACATTGACAATGCGCAGCGTTTCCCCATCAAGTGGGCGACCATTATGGTCCGCAAGCTCCACGCGATGGGCAAGGCAACGGAAGATATCGACCGCGAAATCGCCGAACAGTACGGCAAAATTGACATCGAGACCTTTACCGACAACTTTGACAAATGCCTCACGCTCGAGCAGCAAGGCGTTTGGAGCCTCGCGTATTTTAAAGAGATGACAAGATAAGCAAAATTGATGCAAAATTGAGGCACACAAAAATACAGGAAAGCCCATACTGGACACATCAAAGGAGTGTTCGGTATGGGCTTTTCTTATTTCAATCCGAATCCGGAAGGCAAGCAGGTCGGAGACTGTACCGTTCGGGCGATCTCAAAGGCGACGGGCAGGAGCTGGGATGAAACATACGTCGGGCTTTGCCTACAGGGGTTGAAAATGGGCGACATGCCGTCGGCAAACAGTGTCTGGGGCGCGTACCTCCGGCAACATGGATTTACCCGGAACGTTGTGCCGAACACATGCCCGGACTGCTATACGGTCGAGGAATTCGCAAGAGACCATCCACACGGTATGTATGTACTCGCTCTATCAAGCCACGTCGTGTGCGTAGAGGACGGAAAGTATTTCGATAGCTGGGATTCCGGGAACGAAATCCCGCTGTTCTACTGGGAAAAGGAGGATAAATGATGTTCGGACAACAGCCTTATGTGTATCAGCAGCCGATTTACAATCAACCGCCCATGATGCAGGAACCAATGATGCGTCCACAGTATCAGCCTGCGCCGCAGTATCCGACTCCGCAACCTCAGCCACAGCAGCCGAGCGGGGGACAGTCCATCATATGGGTTCCGAACGAAAAGGCGGCAAACGAGTTTATCGTCGCGCCGAATAACGCCGTCACGCTCTGGGATATGAACGCGCCGGTTGTGTACGTCAAGAAAGCCGACGCAAGCGGTAAACCAGCAATGACAACGTATGACCTCGTAGAGCGCTCTACAGCCCCCGTGAGCCCCACAGCGCCGCAAACAGTGCCTAAGGTGGAGTATGTGACCCGCAAGGACTTCGACGAACTGGCGGCAAAGGTGGCGGCTCTGAGCGTCAAGCCCGTTAGAAAGGTGAAGGAGGCAGACAATGAATTTTCTGTTTAACGCGCTCGGCGGTGGGCAAATGCCTGGCATGATGGGGCAGTTTCAAAATATGATGCGGCAGTTTCAGCAGTTCAAGCAGAGTTTCCAGGGAGACCCTAGGGCAGAGGTTGAAAAGCTGGTGCAGTCTGGGAAAATCTCGCAGCAGCAGTTGAATCAGCTGCAACAGATGGCTGGACAGTTTCAGCAGTTGATGCAGTAGTTCGGAAATTCCGAACAGGTGAACGGTCAAAATCGTGGCCACGATTGAGATAAATTTCAAAATCTACGAAAGGAGAAAACTATGAGTTTGAATGGCGATGGTATTCCTATGAACATGCCTGTAGTTCCGGCAAACTCGGACAGCGGCAACGGATGGGGCGGCGGTAATGGCTGGTGGATCATTATCCTGTTCCTCGCGATTTTCTGCGGCTGGGGTAACGGAAACGGCTTTGGCAATCGTGGAGGAAACGGCGGCGTTGTTGACGGCTATGTTCTGGCCTCTGACTTCTCGAACATCGAAAGAAAGATTGACAGCGTGAACAATGGTGTCTGCGACGGCTTCTATGCGATGAACACAGGTATGCTCAACGGCTTTGCCGGTGTAACGCAGGCTGTGACTTCCGGCTTCTCTCAGGCGGAGCTTTCCCGTTGCAATCAGCAGGCGGCGCTCATGCAGCAGCTTAACGCGATGCAGATGCAGGCGGCGAACTGCTGCTGCGAGAACCGCGCGGCGATCGCGCAGGTGCGCTATGATATGGCATCGCAGGCTTGCGACACTCGCAACACCGTGCAGAACACGACGCGGGACATCATTGATGCAATGAACTGCGGCTTCCGTAGCATCGACCAGCGTCTGACCGCGCAGGAGCTTGCAGCGAAGGACAGCAAGATTGCCGAGCAGAATCAGCAGCTCTTTGCGGCGCAGCTGGCGGCTTCTCAGGCGGCGCAGAACAACTACCTTGTGTCCACGCTCCGCCCGAGCCCGAGCCCGGCCTATGTGGTCGCAAATCCGTACTGCTGCAACAGCAGCTATAACTACGGCTGCGGCAACTGCGCTTAACTCCATAACGTAGAGCTTTTTCGTGATGTCACGAAAATGATCGGTTCCTTGCCGATACTCGAGAAACGCGGCGGGGCAATCGTCCCGCCGCTATTTTAATTGCCTCGAATTCGAGGCAGAAAGGAATGATTTTATGGCAGAATTTACGAATGTAAACATTCAGACAATTGCCGCCGGGCAGAATGTGCCTCTGACGGAAACGGCGATCAGCAGCAAGCCGTGCATTGTGCATCGAGAGGGAAGTGGGCTTGTGACGCTTCGCGGGCTGACAAACCAGTGTAGGGCGGTTTTCAAAATTTCCTACGGCGGCAACATTGCCATCCCAACCGGTGGAACCGTCGAAGCAATCACGGCGGCGCTCGCGATCAATGGGGAAGCCCTCGCAAGTGCGACGGCGACCGTGACTCCGGCGGCAGTTGAAAACTATTTCAACGTTTATGTTTCGGCACAGATTTCTGTTCCGAAGGGCTGCTGTGTGACGGTTGGCATGAGAAACGCAAGCACGCAGGCTATCAATTTTGCTAACAGCAATCTGACAATTGAGAGAGTAGCATGAAAGGAGGATGCAATATGTACGATTTAAGAAATCTCCGTGAAATGCTCTGCAAAGAGCTGGACGATATCGCCGACAAGCGTGAAATGTCCGCCGGTGACTTGGACGCAATCCAGAAGCTGACAAGTTCCATCAAGAACACCTACAAAATCGAAATGCTTGAGGACGGAGGCTATTCCCGCGACGGCGAGTGGGAAGCCGATATGCGCGGCACGTATGGTCGGGGCGGCTCTTACCGGGGCAGGCGTCGGGACTCTATGGGCCGGTATAGCCGCACCGACGCGCGGGAGCATATGCGCTCGACGCTGGAAGACATGATGCGCGACGCGGACGATGATAAAACGCGCGAGGCTATCCGGCGCTGCATGGAGCAGATCGACCGGGCATAAGGGGGGGACAGACATGCTGGATGAGGCCGAAATCCGAAAGGAAATAGCACGGCTGGAATATGAAGAATCCAGCTATCCCAATTATGCCAAGCTGGCGAACTTATATGTGATACGCGACAAGATGCAGGAAGAGGAACGGGGCGACGGCGGTAGGTATGTGGGTTACTACTCTGGCGCTCCCGCCCCTGTGACCGCAGAACCGGCTACCGTGGGCGAGTATGGGGACAGCGAGTTTTTGCTTGCGGTAGCCGGGAAAGACCCGGCAAAGGCTTGGACGGTCGTTGATGAACTCATGGACACATTATCGCTTGTGAACAGAAAAGTCTATGATTCTGTGCTGCGGAAAATAAAGTCCATGTAGCAAAAAACAGGGGAGTCCCCTCGCATTGCACTTAATTTGTAGCATACAATGTAGCATACGGGAAATGATTTTATGTTACAGAGCGTGTCATAATGTGATTTTTTGCTTTTTGGAAATACGCAGAAAATAGGGCGAAAAGCATAAAAAAGTACCGGTTTTAGCTGTTTTCAAGCTAAAACCGGTACTTTGGCGCGGAAGGAGAGATTCGAACTCTCGCTCGCTTTTTAGACGACTACTCCCTTAGCAGGGGAGAAAAAACCATTGAAAACACTGGGGGAATTGGCGCTTGTAGCATATTTTGTAGCATACACAATTCACTCTGGCGAGTCGTTTTGCAACTGATTTACGGCATCGACCATGCCTTTCATGTCCGGGTGTACATAACGTTGGGTAGTCGTTATCTTTGTGTGGCGCATGATTTCCTTGATCGTAAACGGGTCGATATTTTTCATCGCGAGGGCTGTAGCGGTTGTATGGCGGCATGAGTAAGGTGGTAGCTTTTGCACTCCGGCAAGCTCCAAACACTCATAATATCTCTTGTAAAAATTATCTTTGTTTATGCAGCAGATATTTCCGACGCGCGACTTGCTTTCTTCGCATAGTTCACGCAGCACCGGCGCAACGAAATCCGGGAAGACCATAGGCGTTTCCTTCCGCTTCTTTGTCTTTATGCCGCCCCGGACGATCTCGTTTTTCTCAAAGTCAATCATGTCCTTCTTAAGCTTCAGAAGCTCGCCAGGCATCATGCCTGTATAGATCATCGTGAGGATAAAACCGACAAAATGATCTTTTGCATACGCTTCCCATAGCTTTTTGACGTCGGCGTCGGTAAACGGCTCCGGCGATTTTTCGTCCAGTTCCGGGAGCTTAATGTATTCCGCGAGATTGACAGTGGTCTGCTTTTCAGCAATCGCGAGGTTATAGCAGTGTGAAAGGACTGTTTTCATGTCCTTCCGCGTGTAATAAGTGCTGGCATTGCGGTCGATAACATCCTGTATCTGTGAGATGGTGAGCGTGTCAATTTCGCAGTCGGCGAGCTCCTTCATGCGCTCGAAAGCTTTTTCTGCTGCCCCCTGCCGGTTCGCCGACAAGGACAGGTAATCTCCGCGCAGATACGTCTTGTAGTATGCTCTGAGTGTAGGGCTTCGCCGCTCTTCTTTCGGCGGGTTGGCGGCATATTGGAGCGCGGCACGCTTTGACGTAAAGCCTCCCTTTGTCTTCATCTTTTGATGGAGCTTGTCGTTTTCGTCAAGGTACGTCTTTTCAGTCCACCGGGCAGTCCACGTCTTCCCACGCTGGTAGGCGCTTCCTTGACCGTTCCCGCGTGTCCGGTTTCGATGCGCTTCCTGTTTTTTGCCGCACCAGCAGCAGTAGGGCGCGCCGTCGGGGATTTCTTTTTTACACTTGATGCACTCCATGTTTCCCTCCACGTTCTTTTCGGATTGCATAGAAAGTAATTGCCGAAGCCAGCGCTGAACCTACGATCAGGGCAATGCACGCCCATGCAGCTACGGACAAATCTCCATCGCGAACGAGACCCATGCTCCGGATCTGCGCATCCGTCACAAGGCAGGCAATCAGAGAAAAGGAGAGCAGCATACAAAACAGGGCGAGAACGTAACACATTGTATGTGTAGACCTTATCTGTGCGCTCTGCACTGCCGCTCTTGCCTCCAGCTTGGCGTTTTCAATCTCGACATGATGAATCTGCTCGGTCAGTTCTTCCGGGCTTTCTGCGGGCTGAACAAGCCCAAACAGTTCATCCAGTGACAGCCCGAGAACGCGGCATAGCGCGGCAGAGTTGTACAGTTTCGGGTCTTGCTGTGTTCCTGCGCAGAGCTTCGTCACAGCCGATCTGGAAACGCCGGATTCTTCGACAAGTCTGTCGATGGTGTAATGCTGATCTTCTTTCGCCCGCTTGATGTTCCCCTGATATGCCGAAATATATGGGGCGAGTTCCTGAATTGCTGACATGATATACCTCCATTTTAACATATTTTTCGCTGATTCTTCCGCCACTGGTATGATTTTACCAATTTGATGGTGGACATTTCCACCGCTTTTGCTATGCTGGTTACAGGCGCGTGAGAAAGCCCCACCGCCTGGGGAGCGACGGTGGGGCGATCTTAAACATTCCATTATACAAAATAGTCTGTCCCATAATTGCCGCTTATGAGGGTTACCGGACGAAGAAAATGCAAGGTGTTCTTTGTAGAAGATTCCAAATTGAAATTATTGAACGAACGTTCTAAAATATGGAGGTACACCAAATGCAGAGCATCAATATTCGCTTTGAAAACGGGAAAGTAAACATCATCGTAGACGGGGCGCTTTTCAAAGACGTCCACAGTCTAAGCTTGGACTACATCAAGGGCGCACCCATGCTCTTTGCCTGCGTCTCGGATGTAGGCGAGACACGGGAGCAGTGGCAGAACTCTAAATTTATGAGTTAGACGTAATAAGGATTCGGCTTCAGCAAGATTGCGATAGTGTCAATGACCCATCCAATCCCGCACAACCCAAGTGTAAAGAGATACAGGATTCCTGTTCCAACTTTGCCCTCATAGAATTTATGCGCACCGATCATACCGAAGAAAAGGCAAAGGAAGAATGAAACCCATTTGTTCTTCGGACGACCATACCCGCGGATAGTATTCACGTTCGCATTTGTGTTCGTGTTATTGATTACGACGTTCGGCTGCGCGGACTTTAATTCTTCAACTTGCTTTCCACATTTCGGGCAAATCACGCAGTCCTTGTCGATAATCGCACCACAAAATTTGCAAAACTTTTGATTTTCGGTTGGAACGGGTCTTTCTACAGTGTCCATCTTATTTTCCTCTTTTCTATTTTTGGGTGTAAACATTGCGCTATAATATTATTTAGGGTGGCAGCCTCCACAAGGCGAATACCCAGAATTCTGTGCATCTTCTGTGCTATCGAACCAGATTTCATTCTCTGGTAGGATTTCTTTTGCAAAGCGGCAACCCGGATTGTGGTATTTATCCGAGTCAATACTTCCAACGTATACGCCGTATGATTTCTGTGACGTTGTTTCTGCAACTGGCTCATCGAACGAGGGCGCAATGGGAACCTCGGGCTGTTCCTGAACAATCGGCTCTTCGGGCTCCGGCGCTTCGGGCGAAGCCGCATCCTTTGAGCCTGAAACAGCAATCGTTTCTTGAACCGCCGCTTTTTCTGACTCGTCCTTCGTGGGTTTTGCTGTGCAGCCGGTCATAAGAAGCAGCGCTAGAAAAAGCACAAGTATTCTTTTCATTACAAACTACCTCATAGCCAAAATTTGATCTGATACTACGATTTTACCACCAGAGTTTGACAGTCTCAACGCTAAATCTGCACGAAAAAGAAACCTAAAATTTGACGGAAATGGAGAAAATTATGGATGAAAGGGAGGAACCAGGACATGAAGGAACGAACGACTGAGAGAAAGAAATTAGAAGCCGAGGCGCTGGTACTGATTTCGAGGTTAAGCGGCGCGCAGATCAAGGCGCTCAGAAAGCTCGTTCTGGACTTACATCATACGCAGGATGGTGTTCCATGCCCAAAAGTAGTATTTGGCGCCAAACTGTGATATAATGCTATATGATAAGTATGCAAAACGGCTGAAAGGAGAAAAAGATGCTCGATTATTTAGTTGAAAACGGATGGGTAGATTCATTTATTAGAACCGCTGTCACAATTGGAATCTATCACGGCTGGAAGATCATCTTGACGGGAATCTATAGGTTCATCAATAAGCGACTTCACAAGAATTGACAGACGCACTGCGAAGTATACGATTAGTACAACGCCGTAAATCACGCAAAACGTTCTGTTACGATTTATGCCGATGTATATTCCTATTCCACCAGAGTACGTAAAAGCTATGAACAATGTCACGTATTGCAAGACTGATCGAAGCTTCCTTTTGTCTTGCTGCAAACTTTTAATCCACTTCCAGATTGCGCGAAGTATCAAAGTGGCGATTCCCCCGATTGCCGTAACAAGCAGACCGGTTACAAGGTCTGGTACGGAAACGTAATTTTCGACAAACTTGGCGATAAAATCCCTCACATCGATTCCCCCAACATAGCTTTCATGGCGGCGATGAACCTTTTGAGTTCATCGTCGCTCATTTTTTTAGATAGTGCAAGAAGTTCTTTCTGCTCGTCAGAAAGCCCGTCGATCATATCAAGCAGCAGCTGCTTTTCCTGGCTCACCGCCCTATCCTTCGGGATGGGGGCTTTTTTTATGCCCGCAGACGGGTCGTCGGTTTCGCCGGTCAAGTAGGCAACCGGCACATCAAGCGCGTTAGCAACTGCAGCAAGTCGTTCATAGCTCGGAACAGACTTATCCCATCTGCCGATGACACCATTACCAAATCCAAGCTGTTTTTCCAGTTTGGATATAGAAGTTTTCTTTTCCCTGCATAGCGCTTTGATTTTATCGAGCATATACGGCACCTAAAAAATTAGACTAAACGCGAAAATAGTTCTTGACTTTTAGGGTAAACTCTAATATACTTAGAGGCGTGAAGGGTACAAAAAACCTAGCCCCTCACCAAGACGGACTTTCAGAAGATATTTAATTGCCTTGACACGCTTATATTAGACTATCTTCTAACCTCTGTCAAGTAGTATTCGTACAGATTGGAGGGATTTTTTTGATTTATGAGAATGTCAAGCGCCTCTGCGAGAAGCACAAGACGAACATCGCGACCGTAGAAAAGGCGTGCGGCATTGCCAACGGCACAATCGGAAAGTGGGCAGGAAAGGACGCTGCCCCGCGCATCGACACTGTAAAAGCGATTGCAGACTATTTCGGCGTATCGGTCGACTCGCTGCTACAGAAGCCGAGAAAACGGAAGGAACATTGAGCCTTGTAAAAGAGGCTCAGCCGAAAAAGGAGACGTAATATGCGATTCATTAAAAGAGTGGTGCTCTACCTTGCACTTCTGCTGGCGGGCGGATTTTTTGGCTGCGGTGTGAGCACCATGTGTGCGCTGCTAATCCAGAAGATTTGCGCAGGAGCAGCAACGGTACATCGTCTTTCGCTTGTACCGCTGGTATTGGTATTGCTGGTTGGGGCGTTGCTACTGGCGGTGCTGGACGAGGTGGGAGAATGAAAAGGCGCGAAGAAGTAGCGATTATGCTGTCGGCGTTATCGGCGGTTGGCATAGTGGAAAACGAAGCTGTCAGGTGCGCAGTTGATTGCGGCTTGAAAATGATACGAGTGAAAAAGTTTGCAGAACGGCACGACAGAGACACTAAAAAACAAGAGGACCCAGCGGAAAAGGAGGAAGTCTGAACCACATCGATAGCGTGGTAACACTTCCGGTAATACCACGGTATTACCTTTAGGAAATGGAAATGGAATAGATAGTATTTCTGAAAAATTATTAAACAGAAATGGAGGGGTAAAGATGGTAACGCGAAATCTGGTGGCGCTGATATCTTCGGAATCGGACATGATCAACGCGGACGTTGCGGCAAAGATTCTCGGTTGCAGCCCCCAGCGTCTGCGGATGATGGCGCGGGAGAGGCCGGAGCTGCTTGGCTTCCCGGTATGCTGCCCGACCCCGAGTCGGGTAAAAATCCCGAGAATCCCATTTATGCGCTTTCTCGGATTGGAGGTACAGGATGAGCGACGTCGAATATATCCTTGAGGCGAATCACCGGCGCGCAAGAGAGCGCGAACTCGGCGAGCGGTGGGACAAGATTATCAGGCAGCGCAAGCGGAAGTCGGAGCTTTTGAAGGCTTCGGAGGCGTTCTGCTTCTCGATTGGCTGCGTCTTTTTGGGCGGCACGGCGGTTCTTTTGGGCTTCGGGCTGTTCAAGGCGGCGTTCACGCTCGGCGGCGCGGCGGTGATCTTCTTCGGCGGCGCGGTGCTGATGGAGTCTTAATATGGTGCGACCGTGCAACGAATGCGAAAACGAGCATAAGCAATGTGAGGGCTGCAACGATTTTTGGGAATGGCTTTTGCGTACAACCGATCAAGAAGCTGAGGCCATTGAAGACGTACATGAAGAACCTCGAACCATTACGTACAGAGAGATTGTTTTCAGCACGTACTTCACGCGGCTTTGGAGGTAGGAATGCGAGACTACAAGAAGCTATACGAAATTGTTGAATACTGCAAGGCGTTCCAGAGTGAGTTTTTTGAGTATCTGACCGATGGCATTGTCGGCGGAGACGATACGGTTATGGATATGCTCGAAGAATACGCAGACTGGACCGAGCAGGGATTCACGGTGTGGAGCGAAAGTAATTAAGAAAAGGAGTTTAAAATATGAGCGAATGTAAAGTGTTTGTTCCTCTGGAAAAAGACCAGTATGAAGAGCTGATTTCGAGAAGCGCGCAGCTGGCAATTATCGAAAAGGCATACAAGGGAATGGAATCGTATCGGTTCAACGAGTTCATGAAGGTCCTCTTCGGCGAGAAGGAGAAATGCGCGGATTAAAATACGCCGGACCATGCGGCAGGGATTGCCCGCGACGCGGACCGGGCTGTGGGGCGACCTGCGAAGCGTGGCTTGCCTATGAGGCTGAACGGAACGCGGGCTACGACAAGCGCGCCGAGATCATCGACATAAGCCAAATGACCGATGGCGGCGCGAGAAACTGCCGGAGGGCGGCAAGAGGGAAACGGAAAATAGGAGGGGAGATGTGACGTGAGGGTTTTGGTAGCCTGCGAGGAATCGCAGGAAGTCTGCAAGGCGTTCCGTGCGCTTGGACATGAGGCGTACTCCTGCGACATTCAGGAGCCGTCCGGCGGGCATCCGGAGTGGCATATCCTCGGCGATGCGCTAAAGGCCATCAATGGAGGAATCATTACCACGATGGACGGTGTTAAACATGACGTCGGGAAGTGGAATTTGCTGATTGCACATCCGCCATGCACACATTTGTCTGTTTCTGGCGCGAGATGGTTTGCGGAAGGGAAGAAACCACTATACCTGAGATATGAAGCGGCAGCGTTTTTCATGCGGTTTGTCGAGTGTGATGTGCCGAAAATAGCAGTGGAAAATCCTGTGAGCGTAATGTCTACGCTGTACAGAAAGGCAGACCAGGTTATCCACCCGTGGCAGTTTGGACATCCAGAAGAGAAAAACACTTGCCTGTGGTTAAAAGGGCTTCCTATGCTGGAAGAAACGGAAAACGTAAAAAAAGAGTTCCTGGCAAAGCCAAAACGCGAACGAGAGAGACTGTATCGGCTTTCTCCTGGAAAGGATAGAGCGAAGATTCGAAGTAAAACATTCCCTGGAATCGCAAAGGCGATGGCGGAACAGTGGGGAGGAATGGAGGAATGAAGGATCTATGACAGACAAGGAAATTATACAGGCGCTGCGTATCTGCGCGACGCATGAGGACAAGGGTTGCGGGCTTTGCCCACAAAGGAAGTATGTGCGTTGCGCGGAGCGGATGGCGGATGAGGCTATCACCATGATCGAGCGCCTGACCGCCGAGAATGCGAAGGCAGAAGCCGAGAGGGATGCGCTGCGGGAGAAAGTGCCACAGTGGGTCAGCGTTAAGGATAGGCTGCCGGACTGCGCAGTGCCTGTGCTTGTAGCCTATATCGGATACGATGGAAACCGGCATGGGGACGATACTGCTACGAGGATAGATGATTGGTGGTTCTGGTGGGACGGAGACTTGCGAAGCAGCGACGAGCGCGTCACCGTCAAGATCACACACTGGATGCCGCTGCCGGAAGCGCCGGAGGGAGGAGAAAAGGCATGAAAGCTGTTTTAATCAGCATCCGTCCGAAGTGGTGCCAGAAGATCATAAGCGGAGAGAAAATGATCGAGGTGCGCAAGACGCGCCCGAAACTAAATCCGCCGTTTAAGTGCTATATCTACAAATG
>ERZ1026772.234-NODE-234-length-42609-cov-6.281243_pt1 | contig 42609 bp, 33 predicted proteins | sample MGYA00380124_ERZ1026772 | MGnify/ENA primary metagenome ERZ1026772 (study PRJEB33269, sample SAMEA4719760) | human gut metagenome | biome: human-associated habitat; feature: organic feature; material: feces | place: Cameroon | collected 2013-10 ...
GAAATAGGGCGATATGCGGAGCGTATTGCCCCATTCGGGGCAATAGCGGAGCCAAGAGCCCGTATTGAGCCCAAAGGGCGAAATAGGGCGACCCCCAAAAAAAAAGAAAAACGCCATCGTAGAAAAGAAAAATGAAAAAAGCGCAATTGTAGGAAATTGCGCTTGATAGGGTTTGCAACGAAGTTAATTCGATGCGTTATGCGATAGGTGAATTAAAATTCGAGGCCGATGCCGATGTGAAATGTCGCCTTGTCGGTGAGGTCGAAGGCGCCTTTTGCGCCGAAGTTGTCGATTTGTGCGTACATGTATTCGGCGAAGATGTAGGAGTTGTTGATGCCCCATTCGACGTCGAATGATTTTTCCATGTCGGGAGCGAGCCAGTCGAGGACGAAAGCGATGCCTGCGACGACGTGAAAGCCGAAAGTGCCGCCGTAGCCGTCTTTGCCATCGGTTGATTTGGCGATGGCGTCGGAACCGTCGCGGATCCACCAGAATGAGTAGTCGAAGCCGGCTTTGACGTAGAGAGTGAAGGGGAAGTTGAAGCGCGTCCAGAGGTAGTCGAAGCGGTAGATGAGCGAGAGGCGCAGGGGGAGCCAGTGTAGGGCGGTCGAGTCGATGGTCTTTTGGCCCGATTCGGTGACGCCTTTGCCCGAGATGCTGCCGTAGGCTAGGTGGAAGCCGAGTCCGAGGCTGCCGACGCCGCGCCAGAATTGCCAGTCGTATTCGCCTTCGATAATGAAGCCCGAGTCGTTGCCGAAGTGCGTTTTGAAGGCGGAACCTAGGTTATCGGGTTTGTAGGGGCCGGCTTTGAATTCGACCATCATGTTGACGGGGGATTCGGCGTAGGCGTCGTTGGGGGCGGCGAGGGCGCCGGCTGTGAGGGCCGGGACGAGGACGAGGAGGGCGGCTTTTGCGTTGATTTTAGTGGATTTTTTGCGACGCCAGATGAGCGCACCGACGAGGGAGGCGATGGCGGCAAAGATGAGCGCGAGTGCCCATGGGGCGTAGAGGCAGAGCGTGGCGAAGCCGTAGAGGGGCCACAAGAGGGTTCGCGTGATGGCGCGAGCGGATTCGTGTTGGCCGATGAAATGCGCCAGTGGTGGGCTCAATTCGTAGTACGTCTTGACGAACGCGCGCCCGGGGGCGGATTGTTGCAAGATATCGTCGCGGAATTTGCGCAAGAGGGCGACGTGTGGCTCTTGTGTCGAGCCGTAGGCGGCGGTGGCGATGAAGCAGAAACCGCCATCGACGTCGGCGTTTTCTTCGCGGTAGCTTTCCCAGAAATCTTTTGTCTTTTCGGTTTGGGCGGTGACGACATCGCCCAAGAGGCTTTCGTTTCCGTTGGAATCGATGGCGGTGACGCTGATCATATAGGTCATGTCGGCGGAAATCTTGTTTTTGAGCGTCGTCGAAGTCTTGGTGGCGGTAGCCGACGATGCGCCGGTGATTTCTTCGGGTTTTGCGCCTTTATCGAGGAGTGTGCCTTCGGTGCCGTAGTAGACTTTGTAGGATTTGGCGTCTTTGGATTCGTTCCATTTGACTTTGATCGATTCGCCGCCGGGTGTTGCGGTAATGCCTTGTGGGGCGTCGGGGCGTTTGGTGCGGAAATCGAGTGTATAGGTGACGGTATAAATACGCGAGGCGTCGGACTTGGTGGGATCTTTGACGATGAGGTAGAGATAAGAGGCTTCGCTGAGGCCTTCGCAAGAATTGGCATCGTTTGCAGACGACAAATCGGCGACTTTTCGTCGGACTTCGATGGGCGAAGTTTTGGCATTGAGATCGAGGCTATTGGCGATGTTGATGCAACCTTCGCCCGTTTCGGCCTCGAGTTTGTCTTTCGAACACGAGCTGTTGCCCTGTGCGAATTTAATCGAATACTGCGCCTTATCGGAAAGCGAAACACCGCTCTTGAGCGTGAAAACAAAGGAAACCTCGCCCGAATTGAGCGAGAACAAGTCGCGACATCGTGCGACGTTCATGGCGAGTTTCGTCGAGGTGTCTTGAGAAACAGCGGTGAGTGAACTTTTGAGTTCCCAATCGTTTTCGGATGAAGCGAAAGCCGAAAAAGGGAACAAAAACGCGAACAAAATTAGGCAAAAAGTCGCCGTTGTTGAAGATTTTTTCATTAGGTTATACCATCCTTGCATGGTCCCACGCCGCGCAGGCAATCTGAACGGCATTTAACGCCGCCCCTTTTAGCAGGTTATCGCTTACGATCCAAAAGATTAGACCATTTTCGTCGGCAGGATCTTCGCGGACTCTGCCAATGTATGTTTCGAAGGCGTTTTGCGCATCGATAGCCGTCGGATAGAGGCTCATATCGTCGGCATCGGTGACGACTAGCCCTGGCATATCGGCGAGCGCCGCTCGGGCTTGTGGCACGGAGATCGGCTTTTCGGTCACGACGTGTACGCATTCGGAATGCGACCGCACGACGGGGACGCGCACGCAAGTCGCCGAGACGCGCAATGCTGGAGCGGACAAGATTTTTTTCGTTTCGAACATCATTTTATGTTCTTCTTCGGTAAAGCCGTCGTCTTCGAAGGCGCCGATTTGTGGCACGACGTCGAAAGCAATCGTTCGCGCATGAACGGCCGATTTTGCGGGTCTTTTGCCGTCGAGCGCCGCGCGCGTTTCGTCGAGCAAGGCATCGATTCCCTTTTGGCCAGCGCCGCTGCACGATTGGTATGTCGCCACGCGTACCGTGCGCAAGCCTGCGACATCGGCAATCGCCTTGAGCGCCAGCACGAGCTGAATCGTCGAACAATTCGGGTTGGCAATGATGCCCGCCTCGGGCTTGATTTCGCAGCCATTGACCTCGGGCACGACGAGCGGCCACTGTGGGGCGCGCCGAAACGCCGACGTGTTGTCGACCATCAACGCACCCGCCGCCACAATCCGATCGGCCAATTCGAGGCTCACCGCCTTGCCCGCACTACTGAGAACGATATCGATGCCGCGAAAATCGAACGCATGCGCATCGCTCACCGTGCACGGCCCCAAAAACGTCTCGACGACTTTGCCCGCACTCCGCGCCGACGCGAGCAACGCAAGCGACGCCACCGGCAGCCCTAGCGCCTCGACACAGTGCAACATCTCGCGGCCAACGGCTCCCGTCGCACCCAAAATCGCCACATTTGCGCCTTCTTTGCGCCACTTTAATCGAGTTGTCATATTCCCTCCGTGGAAAAATCGACGTCAAAACGCGCCCTTTTTACTACCCCACCGAAATAGGGCAATCACGTTTTGCGAGATTTGTTTGTTTCGAGATTTATTTGTTGGATTGGGGTCGCCCTATTTCGCTATCGCTCAATACGGGCTCTTGGTCGCCCTATTTCGCTATCGCTCAATACGGGCTCTTGGTCGCCCTATTTCGCCCTTTGGGCTCAATACGGGCTCTTGGCTCCCCGGGGTTGCGCTCCGCTTACCCCGGGCTGTATTCTGGCGCCCTTTCAGGGCGCTAGATGAGGGACGATCGGAAACCCAGGGTTGCGCTCCGCTTACCCCGGGCTGTATTCTGGCGCCCTTTCAGGGCGCTAGATGAGGGACGATCGGAAACCCAGGGTTGCGCTCCGCTTACTCCGGGCTGTATTCTGGCGCCCTTTCAGGGCGCCAGATGAGGGACGATCGGAAACCCGGGGTTGCCACGCCGTTGTCGACGGGCGATAATCCGCGATAGCGTATATCACATTGCGCGGTGTGGATAAAATTCGCCGACTTTGCGCTTCGATTCCGTTCTCGTCGTCGCCATCGTAGGCGCGTCGCAGATCTTTAACGGAAAAAGTTTGGTTTTCATTGCACCAAAATCACCATCAATGGAGGTCGTTCAAATGTCATCATCGCTCGATTTATTCTGTGAAGCCCTCGAATCGATTCATGCAGAGGGCAAAAATATCGTCGTATTTACGGGGGCAGGCGTGTCGACGCTCTCGGGAATCAAAGATTTCCGCAGTAGCGATGGGGCTTATTCGAAGCCGTTTCATGGGCGCCGCGTCGAAGATATCTTGTCGCTCGATACGTTCCGCCGCGAACCCGAGCTCTTTTATGCGTGGGCTAAAGAGTTTTGCTACTGCCTCGACCGATTTCAGCCGAATATCGTGCATAAAATGGTCGCCCATCTCGAAGAAAAGTCGTATTCGCGCGGCGTCATGACGCAAAATATCGACGTCCTCCATCAAGCCGCTGGGTCGAAACACGTCCTCGAAATTCACGGTTCCCCGTCGAATCACCATTGTCTCAAGTGCCGTCAATCGTATAGCTACGAAGAAATCGCCCCCAAAGTCATGGCTTCGGAGCTCCCCAAATGCTCTTGTGGAGGGATTATCAAACCCGATATCATATTTTACGGCGAGCAGCTCAATGCGCGCGTTTTATCGGCGTGTGTCCGCGAATCGGAATCGTGTGGTCTCTTCATCGTCTTGGGGAGTTCGCTCGTCGTCCAGCCGGCGGCGTCGATGCCCGCCATCGCCCACGAAAGCGGCGCAATGCTGTGCATCGTCAACGCCCAATCGACGCCACTCGACCGATATGCCGATTTCCATTTCGACGATCTTAAGACGTTTGCCGAAGGCATAGAGGCGCATTTGGCGCGCCGCGAAAAGTCGGAAGTATCGCCGCTAGGCTAGAAGCGCATTTGGCGCGCCGCGAAAAGTCGGAAGTATCGCCGCTAGGCTAGATGCGCATTTGGCGCGCCGCGAAAAGTCGGAATAATCGTCGGTTGTGCAAAAATAAAATGCGGAAAAGCGGCGACCGTGTTATGAACCCGTCGTTTTGGTCTGGCTTTGTTCGGATATGAATTGGGTTTGTCGTAGTGACGCGCCCCAGAGCCTTTGAATATGATGCTAACAACAGGACGTAGTGATGAGTAAACAGCAAAGAAATGACATGTGCGCATGCGGAAGTGGCAAAAAATACAAGAATTGCTGCATGCGTAAAGACGAAGCGCGAGCCCAGCTTTCGAAGCAGAGTTTCGACGTCCGCGAGGTCATCGGCCCCAAGACGACGCCATACATGTTCTGGAAGCGTTGGAGCACGGCCTGCAGCCGTAACGAATTCGGGCTCGTCTACGATATGCTCTTGCCCGGTGGCGAACTCGCTCAGCGTTTCAGCTCGGCCGAAGATTTCTTTGCCAACTTGAACGAAATCGGCTTGCCGTTCGAAGATCGCTGGGTGTTGGACGTCATGCGCCTGAGCGGTTCGACAGTTTCGTTCTTGTGCCATCGCGTCGACAGCGACGACAACAACGCCGACGTCGTGTGCTCGCTGATGACGTTGCAAATCACCGATATGGGTTTGCGCGTCGAAAACATCGAGCGCAAAGTCTGCAAACGCGGCGACGACTTTGCCCTCGTCATGGATTCGTTTGGAACGCAGACGGCTTTCGGCGCATTGACCAAGAAGATCAAATCGGGTTGGACGCGCCCCGACTTGGGCGATGAATCGTCGAAATTCGTTGCGCCCGAAGAATAATTCGGTAGATTGCCGATTTTTTGAATTTCATTCGAGTATTTGGGAGATTGAGCGGAGAATAATATGGCCGTGAGACCTTGCAAAATGGTCACAGGAGATCAGCTCAAATCGGTGTTGGCCTCGCCCGTGTTTTCGGAGCTCGTGGCCAAAGACATGGACGAGATCTCTGGAATGCTCGAATGTTGTACCGCCGAGGCGGGCGATAGCCTGCGCCGCGTCGGCGATGAATCGTCGTCGCTCTATATCGTCGTTCGAGGCTGTATTAAGCTCGTCGACCCGACGCGGCGCGAAGTCGTCGGTATGTTGACCGAAGGTCAAGTCTTTGGGCTTTTATCGATTTTGTTCCCTGGGGTTGCCTATATCGAGGCTTATGCCGATGAGCAAACGGTTTGCGTCGTGCTCGATGCAGGGAACCTTCGCATGCTCGAAGTTTCGAATCCTGCGCTAGCTGTTCGCATATTGCGCGGAATTCGTGCATCAATATCGAATTCAATTCGGCCAATATTGCCAATACTCGCTCGAATTTCGGTATAGAGACATAGATCGTGTTTTATCTTCGATTGGTGTTGGTCTCGTTTTCGGTGGCCATTGCGATAGATAGAAGACGCCAGTCACAAAAGGTGACCCGAGGGCAACGAAGCCTATCGATGGGGGGATGGCACAAATTGGGCGCAAAACGCATCGATAGGCTACATGTCGACCGAAATGGCTATATCTATATGTTGAGAACGATGAGAATGGTGACGATGATCGCAATGAGTACGAGGGCGGCAATGGCGATGAGGAACGTCGTCTGAGAGAGGCCCGATCCCGATTCTTTGTGGGTTGCTACGTTGTCGACGGCTTGCGCCACGACAGTCGGTTTTTCGAGTTCTGCCGATGCTTTTTTGATCTCATCGAGAATGGCTTGAAGCTCTGCGCATAGCTCATTGCCATCGGCATATCGATCTTTTGGCTCTTTTTTCATGCATTTATAGATGCACGAAATGAGCCGTTTGGGGACGTTGTATTCTTGTCGAGGCACGCACTGCGGGGTTGGAGAATTGACTTGGGCATGCATGACTTCCATGGGGCTATTGTTGGCACTGTCGTAGGGGACGTGCCCCGAAATGGCTTGGAATAGCATGATGCCGAGCGCGTAGACGTCGCAAGCGGCGGTGATTTCGGTCAAGCCCATGGCTTGTTCAGGGCTCATGTAATGGGGCGTGCCGAAGGCGACGCCGGCCATCGTCAGCTTTTTGGCAGCGCCTTGGAGGCGAGCAAAGCCGAAATCGAGGACTTTGACGTGTTCTGTGCCGTCGTCTTCTTTGATGATGAAGACGTTTTCGGGTTTGAGATCGCGATGGAATATGCCTTTGGAATGTGCGCAACCGAGAGCCGAGGCGATTTCGGTAAACCACAACATCATCGTTTGCAGTGGCGTGACTTCGCGTCGTAGGACTTCGAAGAGCGTGCGTCCGTTGAGCAATTCCATGGCCATATAGATGGTGTTGTGCTCGGGGACAGGGGCGCATCCATAGAGTTTGACGATATGGGGATGGTCGAGGGCTCCGACGACTTCGGCTTCTCGGAAGAAGCGGTCTTTGAGCGTCTCGTCTTCCATGTATTCGCTTTTGAGGATTTTGAGCGCGACAGTCTGCCCCGTATATTTGGCACGGGCTTTGTAGATGCGCCCCATGCCGCCTTCTCCGATGAGCGCAGTCGGGATATATTGACCGCCGATGAGCGTCCCTAAGAGCTCATCGTTTGGACTTTTGCGCCATTGTGATTCTTCGACGAAGTATCTGTGGCACGTTGGGCATTCTTTACATAATTCGCCCTGAGACCTGCAACCCGGACAAATAGCCATGAGTATTCCTTAATGAGAAAAAACGAGAAAAAGAGAATCTATTGTCGCGTTACGGCAAGGCGACGATATTCGCGCGCAAGTCTATGTTAGAACGGGAAAATGTGCAAGCAATACTGCTAAGGTGAACTATCCTACCAATTCGTCGGCTGATAGAACCAGAACCGGAACATGTTGACATCGCGATCGGCGGTCAAGAGCGATTGGCGAATGTGGAGCACGGAATCGTTGACGAAGTGCGCTGGAATGACGAAAGGCCAGTTTCGCCAACGCGCTCGGCGATCGAATCCATCGCAACGCGATATGCCGACATCTTGGTTGTTGACGTTGACCAAGAGCTCGTAATCGCCACGCGCATAGTCCATCATGCGAATGACGACGAGGTGCGTATCGGGAATGACACCAGGAATGTCGAATTCCGAATAGCCGCCCTCGTGTGCAACGCCCGTATCTTCGATGAGCGTGCCATCGGGGAAATAGAGTCGTTGTCGGTTTTTCCAAATATCGCGCGCATCGCAAATGCGGAATTTATACTTCTTTTCCGAAGATTCATCGGTGATATTGAGCTCGCCCATGAGCAACCATTCGATATCGTCGACGCGGAAAACTTGGGGCATTTCGGCCGACCAGACTTTGATAAAATCCCACGCCGTCGAAATGGGATATTGCGTGGGCAAAGGCTTGACTTGGCCTTGGAGATAGACGCGTTTGTCGTTGCCCAACAGTCGCGTCAGGTGGGCGTATGAAATCGACAGCTTATCGAGCTGTACGAGTGCCATGGGGAGTTTTTGTTGGAACGATTTTCCGGGCTCGTCGAGGATTTGGCTAAATGCGCGGCAATTGTCGACGTGGCGTTTCCATTCGGGGCGATCGATGAGATACGGATCGATGCTCTGCGTCACGCTTTCGAGCACCAAGCTGTCGAGTTTTTCAAAAAAGCGCAGAATTCCAGGGAGCGCGGCTTCTTTGAGGACGTTTGATTCGATGAGTTCGCGCATGATCGCAAAATTCTGCGCAAATAGCGCGATATCGGGGAGCTTGGCATGCCCGCCGATTCGTTCATAGGCAGATTTTCTCTCGCGCAAGAGGCGCAACAAATTGTGTCGGGCTTCCATATCGAGCCCGCGCGTCGAGGCGCAATTGCGCCGAAACCGCATGTCGATTTCGTTTGGCCCGGGATTGAGTGGATCGACGGCATCTTTGATTTCTGTGCAATCGGGCGTGAGGGCGATTCGAGCGAGTTCGAGTTGGTTGTCGTCGGCAGGGCGATCGCTGACGATAAAGCGATAGGACTCGCGGAAATAGCGGTTTTCGATGCGTCCATCGCCCATGCGACACCGATCGGTGGCGATTTCTTGATAGACGACTTTGAGATAAACCGTCGCCGGAAGCTGGAATTTCTCGAGATCGACGGTCATCGATTCGTTGCCCCAAACGAGGATTTCGCGCCCTTGCACATCGGTGCCAATCCCCGGTGTGACTTCGACTCTGAGCGATGGGGGCGAAGACTGCAAGACGCGAAACGTCGTGAGTCCGTCTTGAATGCCCATGCCATGTAATTGGCTCGTGTGAAGGCGCAACTTCGCGAGGTGATACTGGTGGCGATCGTTCCAATCGGTTTCGGTGAGGAAGTATTTAAAGAAGTGTACGCGTTTATAGCCCGGAGTTTCTTTTTCTTTCGGTGTGTAATCCATGATAAGCCTTCTTCGATCGTTTCACGCTTGCCCTAGTGAGATACATCGCAAAGCGCTACGTCTGAACGAGCCTTGCAGGAATCGGCGTCGAATTATCTACGGTTTTGGCAATGAGTTTTGCATTTTTTGCGATAGTTTCTTCGCAAATATTCATGAGATTCATGAGATCGCCTTTGAATGCCTCGACGAGCGTAGAAACTTTGGCATGGTATGTGTCGCCATGAACAGTCAACGACTCGAAAGGCGTTTCGACGCCATTTTTCGAACAAATCCCCGATCGCCCAAACGCCTTGAGCTCGACGGCGCCATCGTCGTCGACGTCGTCGAAAGACGATGCAAGTGCCCCATCGGATTCTCGTTCGATTGATGTGCAAAACGGCTCGTTGCCGTGTTTTGCGAGTTTTTTCAATGCCTTCATGAGTAGATTGAAGACGACAAATGGGTCGTATTGGCGCTCGGGGGCATCGGCACATAACCCCCTGATGAGGTCGAGTTTGAACCGCTCAAAAAGCACTTCAAATCGCACAGCATCGTGGAGAACGACGCTGTATTTCTGGGCATATACACCCGACAGCGAGCTAATCGTAAACTGGACCGCATAAGACATCACAAACCTCCGTCGAAAGTACACGTGCTTATGATGCCTTGTATCGCGTTGTTTCTCAAGTACTAATTTAACGTGATCGAGCGGAGGAGGGCGGGGGGAACATCAACGCCACCATACTACGTCTGATTCGGTTTATTCGGTGCAAAAATGCGCAAGAGGAGGGCGGCCATGTTTTCGTCGATGACGAAAATGGGCGTCTCCGTCTTTGTCTTTTCATCGAAGATTTGTGCATATCGGAATAGCGACTGCCGTTTTTCGCTCAATCGTAGAATTTTATTCAACGCGTTGTCGGTGCCCGTATAGATTCGAATTTCGACATCGGGGGGATCGATGAGTTTTTTGGCGCTGTCGAGTTCGAGTTCGGTGACAAATCGAATGGCTTTGATCGATGTGAGCGATTTGACGAATAGAGCGAGTTCGTGATCGGGGATTTCGGATATCGCATTTTGGTCGCCGTCGCAAGGCGTGCTACCCCAGACGTTAGGCGCTACTGGGCGATAGCGCAAGCACTGGTCGCCTTGGGCGATTTCGATCGACGAAAACGATGTCGAATCGAGTTGCCAAACTTCTTTTGAACGCATGTCGATGAGCGATGGGAATATGCCGACGATGCGTTGTGGCGCCATGATGGCGATCGTCGGGCTATTGTCGAAGCGCACGTATCGCGTCCCCTCGCCATAGAATGTCCATTCGGGATGTTTCGATAAATCGGCGGGTGTGCCGATTTCTAGCGTATGTTCGCCATCGGTCGTTTTGAAATGGACTTTTCCCGCAAAGACGATGTCGTTTTTTTCTTCGTCGGTCAGATCGTAGGCGATATCGTCGACGTAGAGCGGAGAAAGGTGCGCTAGTAGCGTCGCGATGCGGTCGATATCGAAGGGGATGGTGGGGTGATTTTGCACTTCGTCGTCGATGCGTATTTGTGAGATTCGCCATCCTGGGGCATTTCTGGTACTTATTTCGCCGCCTTTATCGAGTGAAAACGATTCCGTTGGCGTGATGATATCGATGGATTCGATGTCGGCATTCGTTTCGAAGAGTTTTTTCATGCGCCAGCCGAAAGTGGGCTGTTCGAGGAGTTTGCCGTAGTCGATGAGGGGAACGAATGTGCGAACGGCAGTTTGTGAGCCTTCGGGAAAGACCCATCGTCGTTCGTCGTCGGTCGTCGGCAATTGGACGCTTTTGCCGAGTTCGAAAGCGCATAGCGTATCGCCGTTTTGTTTGAATACCACACGCGTTGGAATCGGCGATTCGTAGTCTTTGCGCGTTTGCGCGTCGACATCTATTTTATCGTCGACGAAGAGTTTGCCGCCCATGAAGATATTGAATTGCGCAAGCGCGCCATCGTCGATGGCTTCGTCGTGAGGGCGCGTGAGACGCCATTTCCCGTCGCGTCGCGCGAGTGTCATCGATCGCCCGGGGGCAGAAATATCGATTTCGTCGGCAGTGGTGTAGGCGCACGGATAGAGCCCAAACTCCGAAACGGTATTTTGCCGGCGGTTTGTCGTGAAAAACAAAGCCGTTGCGCAGAGGCATAGGGTAATGATGAACAGAACGATAATTTTCTTTTTCAAGGTAGGGACTCCGAGCGATAGCAGATCGCAGACAAACGAGTGGTGATGACGCGACGAATGGGGGAAGAATGTGGCGATAGGGGGGGGGCTCAGGGCGCAGAGGCGTTTATTGTGGTTCGAAATAGGTGACTTTTTCGCCAAACCAATTGTCGAAAACGATGCGGCGCCCATCGCGTTCGACGATGCTGTTTGGGGCTAAGTCGACTTTGCCATAGCCGTTGGGCAGATCGATGACGAAGTGGGGGATCGATAGCCCCGAAAGCCTGCCGCGTAGATGTTTCATGATGGCCAGTCCCGAATCGATCGTCGTTCTGAAATGATCGGTTCCTTGGGCGACGTCGCACAAAAACAGGTAATATGGGCGGCAGCCGTGCTTGGTGAGGAATCGGTAGAGTGCTTCGAGATCGTCGGCATTGTCGTTGATATTTTTGAGTAAAACGCTTTGATTGCCGAGGATACAGCCGGCGGAACGCAAATGTTTCATGGCGATGATGGATTCGCGCGTCGCCTCGAATGGATGATTGAACTGCGTATTGACGTAGATGGGGGCATAGCGCGAGAGCATTTCGATGAGCTGATGATCGAAAAAGCGTTGCGGCATCGTCGAAACCATGCGCGTACACAATCGTATGATATCGATATGAGGGCAGGCGCGCAATGGTGCGATAATCGATTCGAGCGTTTCGTTCGAAAGTGCGAGCGGATCGCCGCCCGAGATGAGGACATCGCGGATGTTTTCGTCGGCGCATATCGCGTCGATAGCGGCGGTTCGATCGCTTTGCGTGACGCATTCTTCGCTCCCGACGCGCGTGCGGCGCGTGCAATGGCGGCATCGCATGGCGCACTGGGGCGTTGCATAGATGAGCGCGCGATCGGGATATCGATGAATGGCGCACGGCGCTATCGCTCGCGGGCGCTCGCCGAGTGGATCGGCCAACAAATCGCGCGACGGCAAGAGCTCGGCTGTCGTCGGAATGGCTTGGCGTCGAATGGGGCATGCTACGCCGTATTCGTCGCGCATGAGCGCGATAAAATGGGGCGAAATTGCCATCGAAAACGACGACGCAGTGCGTTCGATAGCGGTGATTTCGTCGGGGGTGAGGGCGATGATCGGGGCGAGTGCTGGGGCCGAAGTGATGCGATGATCGAATTGCCAAAGAGGCGATTGCCATGTCGCTTCGTCGATATGTTGCCAATAGGCGGGGCGACGTTCGTAGGACGACGGGATGGAATCGATGATGTGAGGAGCGCGAGCGAGGGCTCGGCGTTCTTTATCGGAGAGGTTCATTTGAAATGAATGAATTTCGTTAAAATGCAATGATTTATGAATATAATTCAAACCGCTGAAGCGGCACTCGAAACGGGGCGATCATCGTCGCCCAAAAGGGGCGGCGTATTGCAACCGCAGGGCGCAATAGCCGCCCAGCGTAGGCGTATTTGCGCCTTGGCGCAAATAGCCGTAGCCCCAAAGGCGTATTTGCGCATGGCGCAAATAGCCGCAAGGCGTTGTGCCCGTGGCGCAACGCCCGCCGCGCGTATCGGCAAATGCCGATGCGCGGCGCCTCAATATCACGAAATAGGCGCTGTGCAAAACGCGTTTTAATGGGCACGGGGTGGGGGATGTTAGCCCTTGAAATCGATGTATTTTTCGAGAAGTAGGCCGTATTTTTCGCGCAATTGGGCGCCGATGCATGCACGGTTGGTGATCATGGCAAAGGCGAGCGAATCGTGGGCGGGATTTTGCGCCTCTGTGCCGAGCGGAATGGCTGGAATGATGCGTTTGAGGGCTTTTTCGACGTTTTGGACGTTGTGTTTCATGCGCTCGATGACGGTGTCGACGGTGACGGTTTCGTCGGCCCAGCAGTCGTAATCGGTGATTTGTGCGACGGTGGCATAGGCCATTTCGGCTTCGAGTGCGAGTTTGGCTTCGGGGATAGCGGTCATGCCGACGAGATCGGCGCCCCATGAGCGGTAGAGGTGGCTTTCGGCGCGCGTCGAGAACGCTGGCCCTTCGATGCAGACGTATGTGCCTTTGTCGTGTGTCGTGATGCCCTCGGCGCAGCAGGCGTCGTAGAGGATTTTGCGCAGTTGGGCGTTGAATGGATCGGCAAATGAAACGTGCATGACGATATCGTCGTAGAACGTGTCGTGGCGGTGGCGCGTGCGGTCGATGATTTGGTCGGGAATGCAAAAGTGTTCGGGGGCAATTTCTTTGCGCAGGCTACCGACGGCCGAAAACGTGATGCACCAAAAGACGCCAAGGCGCTTGAGTGCCCATATATTGGCGGCGTATGGCACGTGCGTAGGTGGAATGCGGTGGCCGCGCCCGTGACGTGGCAAAAATGCGATGCGGCGACCCTCGTATTCTGCAATCGTTATCGAATCCGAGGGCTTGCCAAATGGCGTGTCGATGTCGATCGTCTCGACGACGCGAATGCCGTCGAAATCGCTTAAACCACTGCCGCCGATGATGCCGATGGGCGTTTGTGTCGTCATATGATTCCTTTTGAATATAATTAGTTAAAACTGAGCGTTTGTTGAATATTATTCATATTTGTTGGTGGCATGATGGCCACTCGCCAACCCTACACAAACAAATGCGCCTTGAGCGGATTGACGAAATTGACCTTCCGCGCCCCAACCATTTGCTTGTGATTGCCACCTTGCGCCGCCGCCAAGCGAACTTGATCCGGATCGTCGATGAGCGAGGCGCATATTGCGTCAAATCCATAGTCCCATAAAATCGGATGTAGCGGAACCGTCGGACCGACGATCATCTTTATCGCATCGGGGCGCGCTGCCGCTAAAATATCTTCGGTCGAATGCGTGATGATCGTCGACGACGTCATGACGACGATATCGGCTTGTGGCAGCCTCTGCGGTATCTGCGACGACGGAATCTCGCCCTGCGTACACCGCGGATCGAGTTCGTATATGTCGAGGACATGGCCTAGCCGTGCAAGCTCATCGGCAAAATGGAAATGACCAATGAGCGCAATGTGGCATAAGTCGTTGGATTTGTTGCAAAAAGTATGAAGCAAATCTTGCCCACGCCCCGGAATTTCACACCCCGTCATCGCCGATGCCGGAAACGACGCCGATATCGCCGCATTGGCCAACGAACGCGCCGTCAACGACTCCGACGCATAAAGCTGCGCCACATCTCGAACGCGCTTGCCAATCAATTCCCCAGCCCAAGGAATAATCGCGCCCGGCGGATCCTCGACCCAGCGATGCGCCGTCGCCGATACTGCGACGCCGTACTGCGTGCGCACATACGTCCAAAAAATCCCAACGACGACATCGCATATTTGCGCATCGTCGGGCACCATCTCTCTCAATCTATCGATGATTGTCATGATTTGTTTTTTTGTTTTTTTATTTTTTTGTGGGGGAACCAGTCCCCCCACGCCCCCCGCCAAAGGCGATTGCACCGTGGCGTCGCCTCGGCACAATCGCCTTTGGCCGTGTTTGAGGGAAATTGGGCGGTGGCTATAGATGCGCGTTATTGGGCGACGACGGGCGTTCCGGCGGGGGCTGAATCATCGACAGGGCGGTCGGGATTCTGCAAGCTCAAGTCGGTCGCTTCGCCATCGACGAGATTGCCGTTCGCATCGACGCTACTGTTGGCGGGATGCCCGTTGGCTTTGGGGGCATTTGCATCGGGGGCTTTTGCATCAGGGGCTCCCTCGACGGGGACTTCTTCGCACGAGGCGATAATCGGCGAATAGAGCTTGTCGTATTCTTCATCGCTGAGATTCTGATGCGTGATGACCGTTTCGCAACCAAACGTTTGGAACGCAAGACTTGCATAGCATTCGCAGTAGTCTTTTGCCCATGCTTGATCGACTTCGCCCATGGCGTTGCCCGCTTCGTCGGTGACTTGTAGCGGCGTTTTGCCATCGGCTTCGAATGCCGTGACGGTGAAACAGTTATCGGCGAGTTGTTGCATGAGCGCGTCGCAATCGAAGTCGGCTTTGGGGGCTTCGGATTTGGAGGCAGATGCATCTTTGGCTTGTTCTTGCTCTTGCTCCTGTGTTTGGTCTTGCGTTGCCGCCTCGGAACCGCCACCAAATGTGACCGAACCGCAACCGACTAGCGCCGCTAAACCAAATGCACCGAGTCCGAAATAGGCATAATTTTGAAGGCTCATTTTGTTATCTCCTCGAAGGTTAGACATCGCCATGTGAACCTCGTGTTCACGAATGTGGCGGTTATACCAAAATGAGCAAGAATCGTGCACAAAAAAAGTCCAAAACGCACGCATGCGCTTTGGACTTAAAAATCGGGGCGACAGGATTTGAACTTGCGACCTCTTGCACCCCATGCAAGCGCGCTACCAGGCTGCGCTACGCCCCGTCAACAGACGGGCGCCGTATAGATGAGGATGCGCGTTTTGTCAAGATTTATTTTCATCCGCCGGCGAATTTCTCCCAAAAAATGACCCGAACTCTCGCCAATCGATCGCGATGATTTCGCAGCTTTTCACGAGAAACACCCGAACTCTCGCCAATCGATCGCGATGATTTCACAGTTTCTCACGAGAAACACCCGAACTCGCGCCAATCGATCGCGATGATTTCGCAGCTTTTCACGAGAAACACCCGAACTCGCGCCAATCGACCGCGATGTCGTGGCTATTTCGTCGTCGTTGCCGCTGCCGGCTTGTGTTGGCGGTCTTCGGGGATAAATCGCGTGTTTCTCATCGTCGCCCCCTTGAGCTGTTTATACGTATTCATGGCATCTTTTGCTCCAATCGAGTCGCCCATCGTCATGAGGGCTTGCGAAAGGATCTTATAGGCAGGGCGATACGAGGCGTCGTATTTGATGGCCGTGCGAGCGGCGGCGAGTGCTTCGCCGGTCTTGTCGTCGAGCATCTTGAGCACGCCAGCATTCGTATAGGCAACCGCGTCTTTGGGAAGATTGGGAATCGCTTGCACGAAATAATCATTCGCCTTGACGACTTCGTTGAGGCACAAATACGACGAAACGAGATTGACGAGGATAGTCGGATTGTTGGCGTCGAGCGCCAAGGCGTGCTCGTAGGCATCGATGGCGCGCGCACAATAGCCCAGCGATCGAAGCGCATTGCCCAAGTTAAATAGCGACGTCGCACTATAATCGATCTTCGTTACCTCGATGAGGTCGCGAAATGCATCGGCCGGATGGTTGAGTTTGGCATGTGCCACGCCGCGAATCGTCAAGCCCTCGGCCGTCTCCCCCGTCTGTTCCATCGCCGTCGTCACCGATTGAATCGCACGCGCATAGAGGTGCTTATTCATGTATTCCATCGCCTCGGCATAGGGCCATGTTTCTTGAACGACTTCTTCGGTCGCCGCCTGCGGCTCCGACTTCGAACCACATCCGACGAGCGCAAATGCCAACGTCGCACCCATCAAACCCTTCGCCAAAACCGACTTCAGATGAATACCCATATTGCGAAACCTCCACGTTTCATTTTTTCGCTAAATCATCGAAATATTCACGACATGCGCTATATTCGCTAGCGCGATGCCTTCGTGTTTAACGGCACAAAGACCCGCAAAAACCAACCCATTATAAAACAATCGCCTACGATTGTGCCACCATCTATCGATCTTTTTGGCAGTTTCTTGGGGGAACGCATGAAAAAAATCATCTTTTTCGCCTACTTTATCGGACTATTCTTATTGATAAGTTCCTACGTCGCCTTTTCGCAGCTCGATACATCGCTCCGCATGAGCATCGCGACGGCAGAGTCGTTTGCCCCCGACCACGTCAATTATATTCGCGTCATCGTGCGCGACCTCGAAACTGGGTCAAAATTCGATGGCTACGATTTGACGACGTGTTGGCGCTACTCGACACAAAATACACCCGCCCCCAACGATCTCTGCTCGCCATCAAAACTCCCCGAAAACGGCATCGCAACCGTCGAAGTACCCCCGCCGCCCGCAGCCCGCCCCAACGCGCTCTGCGTTTCTTTGCACCAAAATGGCGACGAGAAAAAATCGACTTGTATCGATGCGTCGTCGCTCCAATTCGATTCGGCGACCCATCGCGAAATAGAACGCGACATCGTCCTCAATGATGCATATAAAATTCACAACAACAAAGACAATATCGAACAAAATACAAATTCGCCGCAGTTGATCGCACAAAATGCGCAAGCCGACGATTCATCGCCCAACGCGCCCAATGCGCCCAACGAGCCTAATCCCAGCATTCCCCAAGATCCCGCAATGATTGCCCCCGCGCCCAACGCCGATCGCGGCGACTACAATGTCGTCGTGCCAGGCGCCTTTTTGTCGGGGGCACCTAACGAAATCTTCATCCAAACGATGCGGTCGGGCGAACCAATCACTTCTCCCATCGAAGTTCGCCAAATCTACGGTCAGCCCATCGCCTTCGAAACCCCGCTCACGCCGTCGCCCGCAGGTATTGCGCGATTCTCCTTAACCCTTGATTCTGCTGCCGATTTTGAATTCATCCAAGACGCCCACTCGTTCTATGCGTCGTTTTCGGCCAACGACAAGCCGCTACACATCTCGTCGGCGGCGCTCATCACCGAGGCTCACAGCGCACGCGTGACCGTCACGCCATTTGGAAACGCCGACCGCGTCGTCACCGACGTCTTCGACGGGCAAGCCTGGATCGCCCACCGCGAAGACGCTTTGCCCAACAATCGAACGCTAGATATCAGCCGCGAACGCCTGAACTACGACGTCCCAAAAATCCTCTATTTCCGCTTCAGCACGTCGTTGTTCACCAATGTCGACGCCTCGCAAACCGCCGCCATCATCGTCGCCCCCGGCGAAATCTCCACCGCGCGCCAAGCAAAAATCGCCCTCGACGAAGCCATCTACGCCGGCTACACACAACTCGTCCCCTATTTATCGCGCCTCGATTCGCTCCCTGCCACAGCACACGCCGATGTTCGCGACCTCGCTCTTGCCTACCTCGCAATGGCACACGATTCGGAAATTACACTTAAAAAGCGAACAGAAATCGACGAACGCGCCAGTTTTGACGAATTAAAAAAGAAACAAAAGTCAATCGCTAATATAATATTCTTGGTCTGGTTTGCCATCGGCGCCTTCATATTCATCGCCCTCGCCGTTTCACACGCCCGCCAACGCCGCAACGCACTAGGTGTCGCCGACGCGGCAGCTACCACCAAACGCGCCCTACAAATCGCTCTACTCGTCGTCCTCCTCATCATACTCGCCGGATCTCTCTACTATATGATGCAAATTGTATAGTAATGATGCGAATTGTATCAGCAATACATGACTTTTCTTTTTGGCGCTGGCTATTTCGCCCGTTGGGCTCAATACGCCCGCGTCTCGGCTATGTGCTCGTTTCACTGCGCGCATACGCCTCGTTTTTGGGGCTATTTCGCCCTGTGGGCTCAATACGCCCCTTTTGCGCAGGCTATTTCGCCCGTTGGGCTCAATACGCCCGCGTCTCGGCTATGTGCTCGTTTCACTGCGCGCATACGCCTCGTTTTTGGGGCTATTTCGCCCTGTGGGCTCAATACGCCCCTTTTGCGCAGGCTATTTCGCCCGTTGGGCTCAATACGCCCACGTCTCGGCTATGTGCTCGTTTCACTGCGCGCATACGCCTCGTTTTGGGGTTTAGATGCCGCTACAGCTTGTTTCCGTGTTCATCGCGATCCGACAAATCGATATGGTATTTTTTGGCTCGTCGCTTAAAATAACGCGTGTAGTGCCAACGGGCATCGTTTGTAGACCAAGATAGCGAGTCTTGATGGAGTCTAGAGAGCGATTTAAGTGCGAGTTGTGCATTGATGCTAATCGCAAAGGGGCCATCGATGGCATCGAGCAATGTGGGAATACTGGCGTTTGAAAAGTCTTTGACGCCAAAGCCTGCTGCTTGGAATCCATCGACGAGCCATGCTTGTCGCGTCTTCGATTGGTTTTGTTCGACCCACGTTCGCGCGCGATCGAAGTCGTATGCCGATGTTTCGGCATTTGTAAACGACTGTGCAGCAACGACTTCGAGCGCGCGCATGAGTGGTGCATAAGCGTCGGTTTTTGGGGCTATTTCGATAGCCGCCCACAGCGGAGCGAGGTCGCCTTGTGTCGGATAATGTACGATATAATTGGCGATGAGCGGAATGATTTTAACGTCTTTTTCGATATCTGGCGAATTGAGTTCGCTATGGACGACGTTTCGCGTAGCGGTCGTGTCGAACGCCGTGAGCGTGCGGAACATGGCAAGTCGGACGTCTTCGTCGGTTTCGTGCGGGAGTCGTTTGGCGAGTGCTGGCAAGGCGGATTTGCCGACAGAGGCGATAGCGGTGGCGGCGGAACGACGCACGATGGCATCGTCGGAACGGAGTGCGGCGACGATTGGGGCGGAATGAGTTGTCGCCAAGCCCATGAGCGCAAGTCTTTGAATGGCGGCGGCTTTTTGTACTGGTGAGCTCTTTTTATGGCGCAATGTGGCGATGTGATCGTGGGCACATTTTTCGATTTTTGGGAGTGGATCTTCGTGCCAAGGATGGAGGATCGATCGGTCGATACAGCCGGCGCAAATGTCTTTGTCGGAGCAATAGATGCGGACGTGGAAGTGATCATCGTGAGACGATTCGTTGTAGATCGTTTGTTCGAATCGATCGAGAAGGTCGGGGTTTGGCGTTGCCGAATTGGGACCGTGTCGGCGATTGAGTTCGCGCGATAGCGCAAGGCGCAAGTGTTTGGCGACGAAGATGAACTGGATGTCGATCGACGGATGCAAGAGGAGTGTTTCGATGAGTGTCGTATTTTTTTCGAGATCGAATGTATAAATCGAATTATCTACAGTAGTTTTTAGATTTCGATTAATTTTATACATATTATTGAGTCGAGCGGCGTTCCCTTGGGCGTCGGTGAGGTAGAAGGCGACATCGGCATCGCGCCCCGAGTTATGGCTGATGGAGTAGGGGATATCGCCGCCTTCTCGCAGTCCGAGATTGCCCAGTTCTAGCTGCGTTTTGGGGTATTTTTTTTGCATGGCTTCGGCGGTATCGGTGAGGAGTTTGATGAGCTCGGTCGTGCCGTAGGCAATGCCTCGTTCGTATTGGACGGGGAGCTGGCGAATCAAAAGGCTAGGCGATGGGACGGGTTTGCCGTTGATGAGATAGCCATCGCGCGTATCGCCAATAGAAAACGATTGCCGCAATTCTGCTTCGTCGCCGTAGAACTCGCGCTGGAGCGGTTGAACTGGAATGCGCATTTGTTCTTGTGCGGCTTTGATGCGAAAGATCATGTCTTGTTGTTCAGAAATGTATCGAGATCGCGGCTTTATTTGAATTTCTTGCGGTTCGGTGCTAAAATGCAGTTTGTTTGCGTCGCTAGATTCGCCTGGATGAGCTTGTGCACATCCGCAAGCTGCTAGCGCTCCAAATGTGCATAATCCGACGAGCGAAAGCACGATATAGAATGGATGTTTGGGCGTTTGTGGCATTGTATGGTGTAGATTGGGCGTAGCTTTCATAGATAATCGTATTGGCCTAGGGGCGTGAAGGATTCGCGCGAGTCGTCGTTATCGCGAGTCGTCGTTATAGGGTAGCCGCGCATAGCGGTATGCGATAGCCGTTTGCGCATGGTGCGCAATTGATTGGAGTTTAACGCACGCATCGTGTGTTATCACATTTTAGGGTATTTTGCCCTTCCCATTGCAAGCAGGAGATTTTTTGTGAAAAAGAGTTTGCTTTCGTTTTTGGCGTTACTCATCTTCTTGGCGTATGGATTGGTTGGGCAGTCGAGCATTGCCGAAGCAAAATCGCATAGCCATGTGGGGAAAAGCGCGGTCGAAGTCGAATTGCTCGGCAAATTGGGCGGTATGTCGAACTTCATCGAGAAGGAATCGTTTGGCGATACGCAATTCGACATCGCCGGCGGTCTGATGTTCAATGCTCTATTCCGCTTCGACATGGGCGTTGGCGTTGGGTTGAATTTCAACTGGGAAATGTCGCGTCAACGCCTCGAGCTTTCGAAATTGACGTATGCTTTACAAGCGCGCGATCGCGTGGCAACCGTCCAAATGCCGTCGTTTGGGTTTACGCTTCACTATGCGCCAAATCGTTATTTCGATTCGGGGTTCTGGATTAACTACGGCTTTGGCAGCTACGAAGCCGAAATGAACGTGACCAATTCGGTCGCAGCGAGTGCCTTTGAATTGACGGGGGCAAACCTGAAATGGGATATGCAGGCGGTCGAAATCGGCATCTTAGGTGAATTTACGTGGGATTTGCCCGTCGATGGCCTTGCGCTCGTGATTGGTGGGCAGATTTATGCAAACTTTGCCCGTCTCTTTGCCGACGATTCGACACTCGACAATGCTCGCGATTTGCACGGTCGCCGTGTCGACGAAAACCGCATCGATTCGATCGGATTCAACGTCGTATTTGGCATGCGTTATAGCTACTGGTTCAACAACTAATCGTCGCCTTCATGCATCGATCGGCCTCTTTTGGGCGTGATCGATGCATGGCAAAGAAGCGATCGACAAATGGATATCGATTTGCGAAGAGTTTCTGCGTTATTATTTGTTTTTGTTGCATTTTTCTCTTCATCGATAGCTTTTGGGCAAACGCTCGTCGCCGAAGTTTTCGACGATTCTCATGCGATTATCGGGGCAATAGCTCGCACGACGTTTTCGCCATACGCTTGCCCTGCCCAATTCGGCGATGGTTTGACGGTGTCGTTGCCATCGCTTTGGCAAGCCAATGTCCATAGCGATGGGCACGTCGCGTTTTATTCGACGTATCACGTCGGCGTCATGGCTTCGTTGCGCACGATGCCCGAAACGGTTTCGTCTGACGACGAAGCGAGGCGCGTGATTGCGCAATGGGCAGAATCCGAGACGATTGCCATCGAAGGCGCGATCGAAGATTTTGCGTCATTCGATAAATCATCGAAAAATGTGCTTCTGCAAAACCCCGATAGGCGTTCTTTTGCATTTTTGGGGAGAACGAGCGGCGAAATATGGCGATTTGTCGTCGTCATGGCGCCGAGTGCGGAGGGAGTGCGCTTTTTGGCGTTCCAAGTCCCCACCGCGTGGTTCAATGCCTATTTGCCCATGATCGAAATCATGGGGCAAATATAAGCGACTAGCGCAAACGCGTCATGGAATAGCTACCTTTGACGGGGATTTTGGCTTTGTATCCGTCGGCATCGATGTCGAGTTCGTATTCGATGGGAATGCTGTATTCGATGGGTTTTGCGAACCGAGAGGCGACGTTTCGTTGGAAAGCAGGGAGATTGGCGTATGGATCGGAGGGCTCGGGTTCGGCAGAAGTCATGCGTAGAATTGCCGAATGATTGGGATTGTCGGCGTCGGTCGCCTCGATTTGCTGCCGACTATCGATTTCGTAGCTATAGAATTTGTCGTCGATCCACGTCTCGAGTGGTGTGCGATTGATTTCGCTGGCGGAGAAAATGGGCGTGCCCTCGAAAGCCACCATGAGGAAGCCAAATGGCGCGGCGTTGTATTTCGCCGAGGGAACGTAATAGCGGAATTCGACGAAGACGTCGTCGGTGTATTTGCGCGAGTCGGCGACTTCGTCGAACATATCGTAGACGGCAATCGTCGCGGCATAGTGGTTGCCGTAAGCCGTGCCCGTGACAGGTGTATCGGTGCCATCTTTGTGAATGATACCGCTCGTGACGGGCTTTTGGTATGTCAATATGCTGTATTTGAAGACGTTGTTTTCGGAGTTTCCGAAATAGACGTTTCCCGTGCCAGGTTTCCAAGTATTTGTCGGGAGCACGTATTCGAACGTCGCTTTTTCGTCGTCGAAATGCCCTGAAATATGGAAAGCATTGTCTTTGAATGCCAATTTGTATCCGCCAAAATCGAGTTCTAGCCCCGATTTACTCGCTTTCCACTGACCGCTTTTGAGCGATTTTGAAATCGGATAATTCTCGATTTCTTTGTCTCCATCGAATTTTTTTACATATCCTTTCACTTTTCCCTCATTTTTACTAAAGGCAAAGTTGGATATTTCGAATTTAATTCGCGTTTGATATGGGCGCGTATAGATGTAGAATTCCCATTTTTGAGAATAAGACGATGCATCGGACAGTATGGGGGTGATATCTTCGACGACGAAATCGTCGTAACCACCGTTATAGATGTTGACCGAGGCGGCATTCATCGATTTCATGTCGATGGCGTGGTATGTGGGGGCGTGCGATGTGCTTTTCGCCGATGGCGCGGTTTGTGCTTGATTTGTCGCACCGGCTTGGGGTTGGGTTGCTTCGTTCGTTGCAGATTGGGCGTGATTGGTCGCTTGCGATGGCGAATGACACGCCGAAAAAGAGAGCAAAAGAAGCGGCCAAATACAATTTGTTAATCTTTTCATCGTGAACCCCAAAGCGCATCATCGGTCACCGATGCGGTTTTGATTGCCAAAGTCAAAAAGAGGTGTGCAAAAGTCCCGAGCGCAAAGTCGTTTGGCTGCGTTGGGGATGTTTGCAGTCTGTGTTTGTATCGTTTATGCCATCTCGCCGAATTATGATAGAAAAAAGGCGCATCGATATCACGTCATCGTGTATGTGATGGCGTAGAATGCGAATGAGATGTGCTTGAATGGAGCAAAGAGATCCTTGAATCATCGATATATCCGAGCCTTAGTGTGGGTTGTCGTCGTCGCGTTGACGGTGATATGCCTTTTTTTGAGCGTCAGTTATCTGTGGGGGCTTGAGACGATAGAGTTTACGAATATCGACGTCGTATCGCGATTGAATCGAATTTTATTCGATATGATGAGCGTTCCGAAGGAGGAAATTCGCTATGTCGTCGTTCATCCGCGTTGGATTGCGTTGTTGTCGGTTGGTCCGCTTTTGGTTTTGCCGATCGTGTATTCGTTGAGCGATTTTCGTCTATGGCAGAGGATATTGAGTGGAATCGTTCGCTTTGCGCTATTGGCGTTGATCGTTTTTTGTCTGTGCGATGTCGAGCGGATCGAAGAGAGCAACCGCGTATCGACAGTCGTCGTCGTCGACGAGAGCGATTCGATGACGGCGTCGATGCGCCGAGCGGCAGAGTCCGAAGTGCGCGCGGCATTGCGCACTCGCCCCGATGACGTCGATCTACACGTCGTGGCGTTTTCGCAGTTTCCGCGCACGATCGAAGTCGATGCTATAGGTGGCGAGGCCGCGTTTTTAGCGGCGGGTAGCGACGAGGTTGCAGATGTTTCGGAGTCGCTCAAGACGACTGACATAGCCTCGGCCATGCGCTATAGTTATGCGTTATTCCCCGAGGGCGCAGAACGCCGCATTTTACTCATTAGCGATGGAAATGAAACGAGCGGAAGTGCGCTTTCCGAGGCGGCTTTGGCTCGCGCTCAGGGGATTCGCATCGACGTGCGGCGGCTCGCCGCGCCCGAAATACGCGAAGTCTTGATTTCGGGCGATACGGTCGACGATCGAAGTCAGTTGCGCGTCGGGCAGCCGTTCGAGATAGGCGTTCAAATCGAATCGACGCACGAAACGCGAGCGCATTTGGATTTTTCGGTCGATGGCGAAGTCGACGCCAAGCAAAGCCGCGATATCGATTTAATCGCAGGGATGAACGAAGAGACGTTTCGCGTCGTGCCTTCTAAAATGGGCGAATTGACGGTGAAATTTGCCCTGACTGGACTCCAAGAAGGCGAAGATCGGTTTGCAGAAAATAATGCATTTACCGATAAATTCGAAATTCAAGGCAAGCCAAAAGTGCTTTATGTCGAATCGAATTCGTTTGGTGCAGAATACCTCCAGCGAGCTTTGCAAGGATATGGCAAGTCGTCGGGGCAAGATTTCGAAGTCGAGGTGAGATCGGCGACGGGCATGCCGACGTCGATGAATGAATTGCTCAAGTATTCGGCAGTGTTATTGGGCGATGTGCCGCGAACGACAGACACTGGGCGCACCAATGTGACGAGTGCGAGCATGGAATTGTTGCGCGAATATGTGCATCGTCATGGTGGTGGATTTGTGGCGATAGGCGGTGAAAATGCGTTTGGTCCTGGTGGGTATTCGAATACGCCAATCGAGAAGATACTCCCAGTGGATTTCAAATCATCGCAACGCAAGCAGACGTCTTCGATGGCGATAGCTTATGTGATCGATAAATCGGGATCGATGGCGCTAGATTCGAAGCTGTCGATGGCCAAAGAGGCGGTTAAAGCGAGTGTAGGCGTGTTGAATGCGCAAGACAGGGTCATCGTGATAGGGTTCGATGCGGTGCCGACAGTCGTCGTTCCGTCGACGCGAGCCGTCAATCGCACGGCGATAGCTTCGCGCATTTCTCGCATGAATGCGTCGGGCGAGACCGATATCGTCAGTGCTTTGGATTTGGCTTATTTGGAATTGTCGCTTTTGACGGCGAAGACGAAGCACGTGATATTGCTCAGCGATGGAAACAGTTCGACGCTTGGTAGCGATAAGCTGATGCGAGAAATGGCGCGTTCGGGGATTACGGTATCGACGGTAGCTTTGGGCGATGCGAATACGACGTATTTGAGTCGCGTCGCCAAACAGGGGAGCGGGCGAGCTTATATCGTGCGAGATGTGCGCAGTGTGCCGAGAATATTCGTCGAAGAAACCGAGCAAATGATGAATCGATCGATCGTCGAAGAGCCGTTTGTGCCGAGAGTGGCTCGCCAACACGAGATGATCAAGGGCGTGACGCTCAACACGCTTATGGGCTATGTGACGACGCGAGCCAAAAGTGGTAGTCAAACGGTATTGACGGCGCCGAGTGGAGATCCGATTTTGGCGCAGTGGCAATATGGAACGGGCAAGACGACTGCGTTTACGAGTGATGCAAAGAATCGCTGGGCGGCACAATGGATCCGCAACAGCAAGAGTTTTGCACAATTCTGGGGGCAAGTCGTGCGTAGCACGATGAAGACCGACGACGAACGGCAATTCGATATGCGAATCGTGCGAGAAAATGCGCGTTTGCGCATTATGGTCGATGCCGTCGATGCGAACGATGCATTTTTGAATGGGCTCGATATCGTCGCACAAATCGAAGATCCGCGAGGCGAGCGTTTCGATGTCGTCTTGCACCAAACGGCGCCTGGGTTTTACGAGAATGCGTTTGCGCTTGCCTATTTGGGAACGTATTTCGCTCAAGCGACGCTTATGCAGTCGGGCGAAACGTTGGGGTATGCACAAGAAACGTATTCGTTCCCTTATGCCGAAGAATATGTGCATACGGCACCGAATTCGCGACTATTGGCGGCTATTGCTGAGACGGCAGATGGTTGCGTCGATTGCGAATACGATGCGATTTTTAAGCCCGATCGAGAGGGAATACGCGATTACTTCCCAATATGGCCGAATTATCTTTGGTGGGCCTTTTTATTGATCGGTATCGATGTATTTTTGAGACGCATTCGAATGGCAAAAAGTCGCTAAGGATACACAAAAACATCACAAAACGATTGCCATCGCTCGCTTTGCCATGCGATAATCATCGTCGTTACTACAACTGAACAACGACGACGAGGATACTGTTATGGCAAAGATTCCCCGTAGATGTAAAGGCAAGGGTCTGTATTCGTGTTTTACCGAAGAAGAGTTGCGCGATGCATACGATAAGATGACGATCTTCTCGGATGCCGTGGCGAACGCGTTTTTTCGCGATAAAGAGACGACGCAACACATTATTCGGACGGTGACTGAGCAAGACGATTTGGTCGTGCTTCAGGTCAAGACGCAAAAGCGCATCGAAAACATTCTTGGGCATTCTGTGCGTTTCGACGTTTTGGCGATCGATTCCGAGAACAACTACTACAACATCGAGATTCAGAATGCTTCGAACGATAATTTGCTCGCACGAGCCGATTTCTATGGTGCTGCGATCAAGATGCGCTATTTCGAGAAGCACAAATCTTATGCGAATATGCCGCGTGTTTACGTCATTTTCTTCGTCAAAGATGGACGATTCTGCGATAATAAACTCATCAATCGATATTTCATGAGAGATGATTCATATCGCGACTCGGGCGTTGGTACGCGCATCTACTTCATCAACGGTCGTTTGCACGATGACACGCCAATTGGTAAAATGTCGCATGATTTCTCGTGCAACGATGCCGAGAAGATGAAAGATCCGATTATCGCACGGCAGTTTACAACGATAAAACGAGAGGAGTTAAAGGAAATGGATGCGTTTACACAAGAGGTCTTAACGCGAGGGAAAAGACTTGGATTAGAGTACGGAGAAAAGCGTGGAGAGAAGCAGGGTAGAATTAAAGGCAAAATTGAAGGCAAGCTCGAACAGTTGAAGGAGATGACGAGGCGCATCATGTCAAATGAGAACAAGAGTCTCGAAGATGCGATGGTTTACCTGCAGTTGAGTGAAGATGAAAAGGGTCTCGTTCGCAAAGCCATGACCTAGCGTTGTTTTGTCGTTGAGTTGCGCTTTGTAAAGCGCTGCCTGATTTCTCGTGCAACGATGCCGAGAAGATGAAAGATCCGATTATCGCACGGCAGTTTACAACGATAAAACGAGAGGAGTTAAAGGAAATGGATGCGTTTACACAAGAGGTCTTAACGCGAGGGAAAAGACTTGGATTAGAGTACGGAGAAAAGCGTGGAGAGAAGCAGGGTAGAATTAAAGGCAAAATTGAAGGCAAGCTCGAACAGTTGAAGGAGATGACGAGGCGCATCATGTCGAATGAGAACAAGAGTCTCGAAGATGCGATGGTTTACCTGCAGCTGAGCGAAGATGAAAAGGGTCTCGTTCGCAAAGCCATGACCTAGCGTCGTTTTGTCGTTGAGTTGCGCTTTGTGAAGTATCGCTTGATTTTGCGCTCAAAGATTTTGTCGATGAAGAGATACTTTGATGTGATTTTTTTTGAGGGCGTAGCGTGGATTTGGCGCAATGAGGATGATGGGGGCGTTGCGGGGGTATCCCCCGCAGAGGGGGTAGCGCGGTACGCGGCGGCGTAGCTGGCGGGTGCCGCGCGTAGGGGGAAGCTTCCCCCACCAAATCATAATGTGGTGTAGCAAGAGTTGATGCGGGGGGGGGCGAAAAGTGGCGTTGATGGCGAAAGTGGAGTTGACAATTTCGTCGGATGCGTTCAATATGTGGCGGTATTTTTGGGCCGGAAAGCGTGAGGAGCCGGACGAATTGCGTAGATTGTGCGTATTGACATTGGCGTTGATGGCTTGCGGATGTAGCGCAGGCACGCAGGTAGAGCCTGTGGCAGAAATTGGGATAGAGTCGGACTATTTGACGGTGTTGTCGGAGTTGACAGACCTGATGAAGGGCGGTTGTAAGGATCCCGATGGTGTGTTGTCGTCGATTCGGTCGTATCGCGATGCGAATGTGTCGCGCGTGTCTGAGGTGGTCAATGCGTTAAATCGTTCGTATCTTTCGTTAGATGAAGATGCGCGCGTGTCTTGGCGTCGCGGTGCGGGTGCGCGCGTGTCGTCGGGGTTGACGTCGTATGCGCAGGCGTATGGTGTGCTTTCGTCGTGCCTGAATGAGGCGCAAAAATGGGAGCTGGGCGAGGTATTGTCGCAGTTCAAATAAGGTGAGCCGTCGGAGTTGGCGGCTGTTTTTTCAAGTCCTGGAGACAGGCAAGGTCGAACCTGCGAGATGTAGGTCAAGAATGGAGCTTTTTGAAAGTTTATGATGTCCGATGAAAATCAACAAACTGTGCAGAATCAAGCGTCAGACGCCGTGGCGCCGGTAGAAGAGGTCGAAGATTTTTCGGCACTTTTGGCGGAGAATGAGCAGGCGATGGAGACGAAGACGTTCGAAAAGGGCATGATCGTCGAGGGCGTTATCGTACAGATTGGACCAGAGTATGCGTATGTGAACATCGGCGCAAAGGCGGAGGCATCGTTGCCGGTTTCGGAGCTCCTCAACCCAGAAGATGGCAAATTGACGCATGTCGTCGGCGATACGGTCAAGGCGAAGATCATTGGTCGCGATGCGAGCGGGATTAAGTTGTCGCGTTCGATGAAAGCGGGCAATATTGCGCTCGAAGAAGCGTATCAGACGGGTTGCGCAGTGAAGGCGCTCGTGAAGGCGACGAATAAGGGTGGTTTTGAACTCGAAGTCATGGGACAGCGAGCATTTTGCCCGCTTTCGCAGATTCAGAAGGGCAAAGTCGAAGATGCGAATGCGTTTGTCGGTCAGACGCTCGAATTCAAAGTCATCAAGTACGCGAAGCGTGGACACGATATCGTCCTTTCGCATACGGCGTTGCAGGATGAAGAGAACCGCATCAAGCGCGAAGAGCTCATGTCGAAGATCGAAGTCGGTTCGGTTTTGGACGGCAAAGTCGTTTCGATTCAAGATTACGGTGCGTTTATCGACGTGGGGGGCTTGGAAGGCTTGGTCCACGTTTCGGAGATTTCGCACACGCATATTAAATCGCCGAAAGAGGTGCTCAAAGTCGGTCAAGATGTGAAAGTTTACGTTTTGGCGGTCGAATCGGCGAAGGGCAAGCACAAGTTGTCGCTTTCGATGAAGCGTTTGGAAGAAGATCCGTTCGACAAATTGGTGGCGAATCTCGAAGTGGGTTCGCGCGTCAAGGGCACAGTCGTTCGCAATGTCGATAAGATCGGTTCGTTTGTCGATTTGGGTGGCGTCGAAGGTTTGGTGCACATTTCCGAGCTTTCGTGGGATCGTCGCATGACGAATCCGAACGACGTCGTCAAAGTTGGCCAAGAAATCGAAGTGACGATTTTGGGCATCAATAGCGAATTGCATCGCATTTCGTTGTCGTACAAGGGCGCATCGGCGGATCCTTGGAAGACGGTTGAAGATGTGTATAGCGTCGGTCAGGAAGTGACGGGCACGATCGATTCGGTGACGAATTTCGGCATCTTTGTCAAATTGGCACCGCGTTTGACGGCGCTTTTGCCGATGAGCGAATTGACCGAAGAGACGCATGGATTGACCGAGGCGGCTCAGGGGACGGAGGTGACGGCTCGCGTCATTGCGATCGATGCATCGCGCAAGCGCATGACGCTTTCGATGCGTCCGGAAGGCGCGGCTCCTGCGGCTCGCAAACGCCCGGCGCGTCGCGACGATCACGACGATGCGCCGCGCGCACCGCGCGGGGAACGTGGCAATCGTCACGAAGATTCGAGCTATAAAGACGATGCGAAATTCGGAACGTTTGGCGATGTTTTAGCTGGCCTCAAAAAGAAGAAATAAGTCGCCCGATAGAGCGCGCATCGGTGCGAATCGGTGCGCGAATTTTTTTTGCGTAAGACCTGCAGGAATTGCAGGTCTTTTTTTGATTTTTTAGGAGATATGGTCGTTCCATGTCGGATTTGAATTTAAAATCGAGTTATGAATTTGATTTGCCAGCGGAGCAAATAGCGCGGCATCCGAGAGAACCGCGCGACAGTGCGCGGTTGATGGTCGTCGATGGGATGCATCGCGAAGACAAGGTATTCCGCGATATCGTCGATCTGGTGTCGGAGGGCGATTGCATCGTCGTGAACGATGTACGGGTACGCAAGGCGCGGTTTTTCGTGCGGCGAGCGACGGGGGGGATCGTCGAAGTCCTTTTGACCGATGACATGACGTTGCCGAAGCGACGGTTTTCGTGTTTGTATCGGGCTGGGCATTTGGCTCCGGGTGAAACGCTGTGTGCCGTGGGGGATCCGAGTGTTAAAGTTCATCTATATCGCAATGGAGAGTCGCGCGAAGCGCTTTGCGAAGTCGAGTTCGAGGGCGAAGATCCGGTTATCGAGATACTCGATCGCATTGGGCAGTTGCCGTTGCCGCCCTATATCGTGAAGCAACGCAAGACACATGGCGATGCCGAATACGAGGCGACAGATGCGCAGACTTATCAGACGGTCTATGCGCAGGGCGGTAGTGCGGTTGCTGCGCCGACGGCTGGGCTCCATTTTACGCCCGAGCTCATCGCCAAACTCAAGTCGCGTGGCGTAGGATTCGAGCATTTGCGGCTCGACGTGGGCGTTGGAACGTTTCGCCCCATGCAGACCGAGCGCATCGACGCCCACGTCATGCATACCGAACACTACTGCATTTCGGAACAACTCGCTCGGACGGTTGCCCAAACTCGGGCGCGTGGTGGGCGCGTCATCGCCGTCGGAACGACGGTCGTTCGAAGCCTCGAAGATCAGTATGATCGATTTGGCGAACTCCGCGCAGGCGAATACGATACGAATATATTTATCAAACCTGGTAGAAAATTCGGTATTATCGACAGAATGGTGACGAATTTTCACTTACCCGGATCGACGCTCATCGTATTAGTCAGTGCTTTTGCGGGGCATGAGGCAATAATGGCGGCTTATCGCGATGCCATCGAGAAGGGGTATATGTTCTATAGCTATGGCGATGCGATGATCTTATCGCCATGCTCGGAGGCGAAAGCATAGAAAGAGCATCGAAAACTCGTCGAATGAGCTGTTTGCGCATGAGTCATTTGCTTTGGAATATAAAGCGGGGCTCGTGCGCTTTTTTATTGGCAATCGAGGATTTGTCGCATTTGCCCATTGCAATGAGATAGAGATGTGCTGGAAAGGAGCTCTTGGAGCGCAAGAAAGTTCTTTGGGATTGCAGGAAAGGAGCTTTGGGATTGCAGGAAAGGAGCTTTGGGATTGCAAGAAATGAGCTCTTGGAGCGCAGGAAAGATCGCTATTTGGGTGGAGGAGAACTGCCATAGAATCGTTAGAAATGTGATAGGCGTGGCGGTTGGGGGATTGGCGTCGTTTCGCAAACTTGCAAAAGGGGCGAAAGCGGGTTAAAATTGATAGATTTGCGAGCTTTGTAGCTTGTGTTTTATGGAAGCACATTTGTGCATGTGGAGAAATATTTGGATTCAATACAGTGGCTTGAGCCATCACTTCTCTTGATATTGGCACTCGTATTGGTGTCGTTTTCGGCGTTTGGATTGCGGGCATTGTCGTCGTTGGGCTTAGCGCGAGCGCGTTATTTGGTCGACGATGGAAATAAAAAGCTAGAGCCGTTTGTCGTCCAGCCAGCGGGCTATATTATGACGCTCTTTTTGCTCGATTTGGTGGGCGTCGTTGGGACGTTTTGGGTTGGATATCATTTGCTTGATGCGTGTTTTCAGCTCGAAACGTGGACGATATGGCTCATCTTGGGCGTCGTCTATTTCGTGTTTCATACGTGGCTAGGGACGGCGTTTTCGCGCGGCGACGAGCGCACGAATGGTAGCCGAGTGGTGACGATACTCAAGCCGTTCTATGTCGTATTGCGCCCGCTGACGTATGTTTTGTGCAAAGTATTGAATCCGTTATCGGCGTCGCCCGAGCGACGTTATGCCGATGCCGACCGAATCGAAGAAGAATTCGAAGTCATGCTCGACGAATCGGAGCGCCATGGCGGGCTCGAAAACATGAAAGGGCGCATCATGCGTTCGGCGATCGATTACAGCGAGACGACGGTGCGCGAAGTCATGATTCCGCGAACGGAGTTGACGGCGTTTTCGGTCGATACGAAATTAGACGATGCGCTTTCGATATGCGTTCAAGAGGGCTATAGCCGCATCCCCGTCTATGAGGGGAACCTCGATACGATCGTCGGGATTATGTATTTCAAGGATTTAGTCGGCAAATACTTTGAACTTCGCAACGACGACGCAGCGCGCGACCAAATCGTCGTCGGTTCGCTCGTTCGCGAAGCGTATTTCGTGCCCGAAACGAATCACATCGATTCCATATTCGAAGATTTTAAGCGCGAACACGTTCACATTGCCATCGTCGTCGACGAATTCGGAGGGACAGCAGGGCTCGTCACGCTCGAAGATATCGTCGAGGAGTTTTTCGGCGATATTCAAGACGAATACGATTCCGAAGAAGTGGCCATCGTCTCGCTCGATTCACAAGATCACGTACTCGTCGATGGGCGGACGAATATTTCGGAAATTGGCGAGCTCTTCGACGTCGAATTCGAAGAAGATCCCGATTTCGAGACGGTGGGGGGCTTGGTTACGAGTCGGCTCGGGCACGTCGGCGTCATCGGCGAATCGATTTGCGAATGCGGATTGAAATTCATCGTGCGAGCGGCTACTGAACGATGCATATTAAAAGTCGAGATAAGCCGAGAAGCGCCTGTAGAAGGCGACGGACCGACGAACGAGGCGTCTTAAAAGTCGAGATAAGCCCAAATAAGCACCTCCGGAAGGCGACGGACCGACGAATGAGGCGTCTTAGCGTCGAAATGAGCCCAAATAAGCGCCTATAGAAGGCGCTTGGCCGACGAACGATGCGTCTTAGCGTCGAAATGAGCCCAAAGAATCACAGTCATTGTTCAATCATCGCGATCGACGCATAAAAATGCGAACGATTGGCGCAAATAAGGCATGTCATGGAGCAGGAACAAACCAAACGGTCGTTGAATCATCGGTTTTTTGCGGCACTCATCGAGTTTGTACTCAAGCATCCGAAGAAAATCGTCATTCTATCGGTGATATTTACGATTTTGTCGGTGCTGGCGATTGCGTTACGCTTCGATATTCGCAGCGATATGAAAGATCTGATGCCGCCCGATTCGCAAGTCGTCAAAGATATGTACGCGATAAGCGATCGGATGGGGAGCATCACGACGCTCAAGATCTATCTCAAAACGCCCGAGCTCAAGGCGCTTTCGGAGGCCGATCGCGAAAGCGAAGTATATCGGTCGTGCATCGAAGATATCGGCGCGGGCGAGGGGTTATTCCGCGACAAGCCATTAGTTGGGCAGAATTGGTGCGATAATGGGTTGATGCTCTTTGCGCGGCAATTCGTTTCGGGCGTCGAAGCGCTCGATACGGTGAGCACGGTCAGTTTTGTTCGCGATAAGTCGTTTTTCGAAGAAAACATATTGCTCTATGCGAGTGCCGAAGAGCTCGAAAAAGCCTACGATCAAATCGATAAGACGTTGACCGAAGCCAGGCGGCAATCGGGCGAATACAAAGCTTGTCTATTGACAGCCGACGACGATTCCGAATGCGAATCGCTCAAGCTGAGTTCGGAATCGCTCAAAAAATCGCTCCGCAGTGGCGATTCCGACGAAGACAAAGCCGCCGCGGGTGAAGATTTAGCCGCTGGCGCAGCTGGTGGCGGATCTGCCACCTCGGAGTCTCAAAGCGACGACGATGCACTCGCCGTTTTCAAGTCGCGCCTGCGCGATCGATATCGAAAAAGCGAACTGGCACAAATCGACGAATTTCCCTACTACGCCATTCAAAATGGCGGTTACATGATTGCGCTCGAAGTCCGATTTGGCGATTCGACGGCGGGGTTAAAAGCCGTTCAGCACGAAATCAAGCGCATGGATAAGATTAAGAATGCGCTCGGTTCGAATTCGTTTGGAACCGAAATCATCGTCGAATATGGCGGTGGTTTCAACGATATGAAAAAGGAATACGACGTCATCGTGACCGATATCACGCGATCGATATCGATGACGATATTGAGCATATTTGGGCTGATTGCCATATTTTTCTTTTCGCTTCGCGCGGCGTGTCGAATTTTCTTGCCCCTCGTGATGAGCACGCTTTGGTCGCTCGGCATCACGTTCATGGTCATTGGCTATTTGAACCTCATCACGTCGTTTATCTTTGCGATTTTGCTCGGACTCGGCATCGACTTCGGCATCCACCTCTATTCGCGTTATATATCGGAGCGCCGAAATGGATTGGGCGTCGACGAGGCATTGAAACGGTCGGTTATCGAGACGGGGACGCCTTTGTCGTTGGGCGTTTTGACGACGGCGGCGGCATTCTTTGCGCTCATGCTCGGGAGTTTCCCCGGGTTTAGTCAATTTGGTTTTGTCGCCGGGCTAGGCGTTCTCATCGCCTTTGTGACGATGACGACGGTCATGCCGTCGCTCGTCAAGATCATGGAAGGCATTTGGCCGTCGAAGATTCGCCCTGCGAAGCCACATAAAGCTGATTCGGCGGTATTCGTTCGCCGTGCGCGCGTCGTCATGGTCGTCGCATCGATCGCCGTTTTGGGGTGCGCCGGCTACTGCGTCTCGAAGCTGTCGACCGTTCAATTCGAAGAAAATTTCTCGAATTTGTCGTTCAAGAGTGCACCGTCGGATAAAGCGCCAGCAGTCGTCAAAACCGAGAAATTCGTCGAGGCAAAGCGCCCGTCGTCGCCCGTTATCGCCGTACTCGACAACACCGAGCAAGTGAGCTACCTCGAAAAAGTCCTCAAACGCGACGTCGAGTATACGAATTTCCAATGGTATCGGAAGGCGTTTTCGCGCACGACGATCCCCATGCAGTTCCTCTCGGGGGCATTCCCCGAAGTCTATGCCAAAATGGGGCAAGAGCGTTCTCTGCCCATGATGGCGGCGATTTCGCGCACGATGACGACGCAGACAAACGGCGCATTGCCTCTATTCGTGACCTATGGCACCGAAAAATCGCTTGCCCTGCGCGAGTATCGCCAATTGGCGATTCAAACGCCCGAGGTCGCTCGCACGCTCGTCGGCCTCATGCCCGAGGCACTCGCTCAAAACACCGTTGCCAACGGTCTTATCGCTACGGTCGACATTCAAAGCTGGCTCCCCAAAATGTATTGGGAGGCCTTGCCACGATGGCGTTCTAGCCAGCAATACAACACGATTTCCGACTCGGCATCGATCTACAGCTACCTCCCCGGCACAGCCGGCCAGCAAGCCGAACGCCTCGCCGTCATCGAAAAAATCCGCGAGCGCACTGCCGACCGCCAAATTCGCTTCCTTCCCGAAGACATGCGCCAAAAAGTCGTCCAACTGCGTCCCTACCTCGTCGATCACGCACTGACGATCGACGACCTCCCCGACTGGGTCAAACTCCAGTTCAAAGAAGGCGGCGACCATGCCCTCCCACCGCGCGAAGGTTCGGGCGTCGATTACGCCTTTGGCAACATCGTCGTCATGTATCAAGCCACCGCCACCTACAACGGCGGTCAATCCGAAATGCTCGCTCGCGAGGCGCGCAGCCTCCGCGTCGACGGCAAACCCCTCACCGTCGCCACCGGCGCATTCGTCTACGCCGACATGCTCAACCTCGTCAAAACCGACGGTTTGCAAATCTCCATCGTCGCCATCGTCGTCATATTGTTGCTCGCCGCGCTCCAAAAACGCCGCTTCTTGCCCGCCGTCATCGTCAGTTTGCCATCGATCTTGGGCATCGTCATGACGCTCGTTCTCATGGGCTATTTCGACCTCAAACTCGGTCTCTTCAACATGGTCATGCTCCCCGTCACGCTTGGCATCAGCATCGATGGCGCCATCTACCTCTTCGAGCGCTACCAACAACTCGGTCGCGGATCAGTCCTCGCCGCTGTGCGCAAAGTCATTTCGCCCGTCTTCATGAGCTCTGCCACCACGCTCGTCGGCTTCGGCGGCATGATCCTCAGTCGCCACATGGGGCTCAATTCGATGGGAAAAATGGCCATCATCGGCATCAGCATTTGCTTCTTCTCGACGTTTCTCATCCAGCCCGGCCTTATCGTTTTGTGCGAAAAATTCGGCTTCAAGAGCGTCGTTCCCGAGCGCGACTACGACCCCGAACACGAGGAATAATCGGCATTTTTGGAGCGCTACGCTGTTGCGCTATTGCCCGGTGGGCAATACGCGCAACTGTCGCGCCTATATCGCTAACGCTCAATACGGCGCTTATCGCGGCTATGTGCTCGTTTCACTGCGCGCATACGCCGCGAGTTTTTGAGGGCGAATCGATCGCTACGATGCGGAGCTCTCGTCGCCGTGTGGCTCGGGGGAGCGATATGGCGCTTCTGAGTTTTGATCGAGCCCACAAAACCGCCGTCAATGGCGCATTTTACTTGACATTTCGAGAAGTGTGAAATAGTGGGCGGCACGGCGGCGCGGTGGGCGCGCCGAGTAAACGCTTCGCAACCAGTTGGGATATGTGCGCTATCGATGCATATATCTGTTGGGGTTGCAAAAGGAAAACCCATGGAAAAGTTAGTTTTGAAAGCCGTTGCTCGCAAACCGGGCAAAAAAGGTGCAAGCCGTAAACTTCGTGCAGCCGGTAGCATTCCCGTCGTGTGCTACGGTCGTCACATGGATTCGATCTCCGCTTCGATCAATCCCGCCGACTTGACCCGCGTCCTCGGCACGGCTTATGGCGCAAACTTGGTCTTCGATTTGGTCGTCGACGATAACGGCAACGAAATCCGTCGCGAAGTCATGCTCAAGAGCGTTCAACGCGATCCCCTTACGCGTCGCGTCATCCACGTCGACATCTATGCGGTCGATGCCGATCGCAAAGTCATGGTTCGCGTTCCGTTGCGCTTCGACGGTAAAGCCGTTGGCGTTGGCCTCGGTGGTAAATTGCGTTCGGCCGCTCGCGATGTCGTCGTCGCTTGCTTGCCCAAAGATATCCCGACCGAAATCGTCGTCGACGTGACGCCGATGAATTTGCGCGATCGCATCCAAATCAGCGCCGTGCCCCGTCCGGCTGGTTGCGAATTCGTCTATGGCACCGATTTCCTCGTTGCCGAAATCATTCCGCCCCGCTCGTAAGATCGATCTTCGCTCGGCTTGAGCGAAGTATAGTGCAACACACCACGCGCAATATATTTCCGCGTTATCGTTGCTCTATCGGATGGTTTTTAAGCCCGAACCGTTCTACGGTTTGGGCTTTTTGTATTTTTTCACACATTGAATATGTGTGGTTATATGTGAGCATCGGTGCGATAAGGTGGTTTATATAATTCGGGAAAAGCCCGTCTAAAGCCGCTAAAAGCGCAATATAGCGTCATTATTTCGCCAAAATTTTTGAATTGGTGTAATAGATGGCAGTCAATGGTCAATGCGTTTTGCATCGCGAATGGAGAGAATCATTATCAATGGCAGACGAAGCACTTTTAATCGTCGGTTTGGGCAATCCCGGATCGGAATACGATGGTACGCGTCATAATGCGGGTTTTATGGTCGTCGATCGATACTGTGCCAAGCATGGGATTTCGCTGAGCCAGTCGAAGTTTCAAGGTATTTTTGGCACATCGCGCCAAGGTGGGCGCACGGTCGTCTTTCTCAAACCGCAAACGTATATGAATTTGAGTGGTAAAAGCGTCGTTGCATGTATGCAATTTTATCACATCGAATGTGCCAATATCCTCGTCATTCACGATGAACTCGATTTGCCCGTTGGCGATCTTCGCGTCAAACAAGGCGGAGGCAGTGGCGGTCACAATGGCTTGAAATCGATCATCAACCTCACCGGGCATTCGGATTTTAATCGGATGCGCATAGGGATTGGTCGTCCCGAGCATGGCGACGTCATTAACTACGTTTTGGGGCGGTATCCCGAAGGGGAGCTACGCGAAAAATATATGGCAACACTCAATATTGGAGTCGATGCACTCGAAAAGTATATCGAACAGGGTGCAGAGGCTTCGATGCGTTTTTGTAACGGCCTATATCGGGCCAAGAAGAAAGAGGAGGCTAAAGGTGAACAATCTTAGCACAATCGACTACCTCGTCTATGGCGTGCCAGTGGCAGCCGTGTTGGCGTTGGTATTCTCATTCGTAAAGGCGCGGTCGATCGCGACGAAGGATGCCGGTACGGATCGCATGAAGGCGATTGCGTCGTACATTCAAGAGGGCGCCATGGCCTTCTTGAAGGCCGAGTACAAAGTCTTGGCCATTTTCGTCGTCGTCGTGGCGGCGCTACTCGGATTGATCAATTACACGAATGCAAACAGCAGTTCGTGGGTGGCATTTTCATTTGTCGTCGGTGCCATTTGTAGTGCATTGGCGGGCTTTATCGGCATGCGCGTGGCGACGAAAGCAAACGTTCGCACGGCAAATGCGGCTCAAAAGGGCTTGCGCGATGCGTTGGCGATTGCCTTTGGCGGCGGTGCCGTCATGGGTATGACGGTCGTCGGTTTGGGGCTTTTGGGCATTATTTCGTTGTTCTTGCTCTACAATCAGGCGATTTTTGTCGGCCAAGACATGGCAAAAATCTTAGAAGTCCTCACGGGCTTTAGCTTTGGTGCATCGTCGATTGCATTATTTGCTCGCGTTGGCGGTGGTATCTATACGAAAGCGGCCGACGTCGGCGCCGACTTGGTCGGTAAAGTCGAGGCCGGAATCCCCGAAGACGATCCTCGTAACCCTGCTGTTATCGCCGATAACGTCGGCGACAACGTCGGCGACGTCGCCGGTATGGGCGCCGACTTGTTCGAATCTTATGTCGGTTCGATTATCGGTTCTGCCGTTCTCGGCGCCGCGCTTTGGACGTCTGAACAAGGTCAATTGAGCGCTGTCGTTTTGCCTTTTATCATCGCAGGTGTTGGCATCATCGTGAGCCTTCTCTGCTCGTTCCTCGTTCGTAGCAAAGACGAAAAATCGAATCCTCAGCACGCCCTCGATCGCGGCACGATTGCCGCCGCCGTTATCACGGCGATTGCTACAGCTGGCGTCGCTTACCTCGTCTTGCCCGAAAACGGCCTTTCTTGGGAACACCCCATTCGCGGCGCAATCACGATCGATTGGTTGATGATCTTCCTCACAGTCACGGGTGGTCTCATCGCCGGTACGTTGATCGGCAAGATTACCGAATTCTACACGTCGGATTCTTATAAATCGGTCAAGGCGATTGCCGAAGCTTCGACGACGGGGTCGGCGACGAATATCATTCGCGGTTTGGCTGTCGGTATGCTTTCGAGCGTTATCCCCGTTCTCTTGATTTGCATCGCCATCGCGATTGCCTATTTCTGCACGGGTCTCTATGGTATCGCACTTGCCGCATTGGGTATGCTCGCGACGACGGGTATTCAATTGGCCGTCGATGCCTATGGTCCGATCGCCGACAACGCCGGCGGTATCGCCGAAATGAGCGGGTTGCCCGAAGAAGTTCGCGGACGCACCGATAAACTCGACAGCGTCGGCAATACGACGGCTGCTATCGGCAAAGGCTTCGCGATTGGTTCGGCCGCCTTGACCGCCCTTTCGCTCTTCGTCGCCTATGCTCAAGTCATGAAATTGACATCGATCGATGCGATGAGCCCGCTCGTCGTCATCGGCCTCTTCGTCGGTGGTGTGCTTCCCTTCTGGTTTAGCGCACTCGCCATGCTCGCCGTTGGTCGTAGCGCACAAGACATGATCGTCGAAGTTCGTCGCCAGTTCAAAGAAATCCCGGGCCTCTTGGACGGCAAAGAAGGCGTCCAAGCCGACTACAAAAAATGCGTCGATATTTCGACGAAAGCTGCCATTAAACAAATGGTATTGCCCGGTGTCATTGCCATTGCAGCCCCCGTCATTGCCGGTGTCCTCGATACGAGCGGTTCGATGTTGGGCGGTTTGCTCGTCGGCGTCACGGTGACTGGCGTCGTTTTGGCCATCTTCATGGCAAATGCCGGTGGCGCATGGGATAATGCGAAGAAATACATCGAAGGCGGCAATTACGGTGGCAAGGGGAGCGATGCGCACAAAGCTGCCGTCGTCGGCGATACGGTCGGCGATCCGTTCAAAGATACGGCCGGTCCTTCGATCAACATTCTCATCAAGCTCATGAGCGTTATCGCCCTCGTTTTGGCTCCGACACTCGCCGGTTGGAATGCTTCGAAAGCAACCGTCGATGCGAATGCCGCCGTTGACGTTGCTCAACCGGCTGCGCAAGTCGTCGCCCCGGAGGCCCCGGCGCCTGGCGTTCAAGTCAAAGCTGAACGCGAAGCGCAACCCGCTCCTCAACGCATTCAAGAACGCCGTGTGATGCGTCGCATGCCCGAAAGACAGCGTCCGGTCGCGGCAGCGCCCGCTCAAGAACGATAGCGCGCGATGCGCGCTAGGCGTAGCGTATGGGGCTGTAAGCCCCATAGCGGAGCCCAAAAAGCGGGCGTATTGAGGCGCAAAGCGCCGAGATAGCCCGCTAGCCGAAGCGTATTGGGGCTGCAAGCCCCAATAGCGGAGGCCCAAAGACAAAGCCAATTTGCTTTGTTCGAAATATTGCCGCGACGCGATGCCAGATGGCGAGAAAATGCGAGTTTTGCGAAAAATTATTGCATAATTTGCGCGTCAAAGTATTGTTTGTGCGGAACAATGTGATGCGGAGTGGCGATATGGCAAAAAAAGACATGGTCATCAGTCAAGTTCATGAGTTTATGGTCGTGAGCCCTGATGCGAAGGGGGGCACGAATGAGTTGGCCGAGACGACGTTGAACAGCTCGCTTGGAGCGCCAGAGACGCTGAGCGATGTGCGCGAGTTGCCCGACGAAAACGACCCTTATGCGGGGCCGCGTAGCTGGGTGGTGAAGTGGTTTGGGCCTTTTTTTAACGTTCAATCGCTGCCGCTGCAGTCGTCGATGGGGTTGTATTTGCTCTATGTCGGCAATTATCCGCTTTTTTTTAGTTCGAGTGCGGGTATAATGGCGGCGCTGTCGCGGCATCTGATTTTTAGCGGTCATCAGGCGGTGCCGATCGACTTGTTGGGGCGCGAAATTTTGCATTACGTTGGCGTTTATCGCCAGCCGCTGAGCCTCAAAACTGGATTGCTGTTCGAAGATAACAAGCTCATACGCCCGAAGGAGTATTTATATTGTTATCGGCGCGCGGCGGCGGCTCTGGCGTATTCACATTCGACGCCCTGCAACAAATACGCGCGCTTGGCGTATGAATTTGAACCGCTGACGCTGACGAATTTGGGCAAGAGTTTTCCGCTCAAGAACGCGATTCACGTCGAGCCCGAGACGCTCAATGGCGACAAGCCCTCATGACGATGATCGGGAAAATTCGCCCGATAAATGAGCGGTTGGGCATTTTTTATCGACTCTTTGACACAAAGGCGTCGTTGCTGTTAAAAGAGGGTGTCTTAGGATGGGCATTTTCTTGATTTGGTGGAACCATGAATCGATCTGCTACGAAGATATTTAACGGTTTAGCTATTATGGGTTTGGCGTGCGTCGGCACGCTAGCGGGATGCACGACGGAAATCGATCACGATGCGTTTCGAGCGGGTGCCATTCGGATGGAGATCGACGAAGTCACGAGCGACGAAATTTATCCGACGGCTGGCGATGAAATCGACTGGAAGATGGTCTTCGTGCCCACGCCAGGCGACATCACTGTTACGACGTTCTGGGACGACCCAGGGAGCGTTTTCAACGTCGATGTGGGCATTTACGACCGATTTGGCATACCTATCAAAGTCGAACGGCGCAAGGCCGCGGCTTCGGTTCACGAAGTGACGGCGTTCACGCCCGAATCGGGGCTTCATTACGTCAAAGTCATGGCAGAAAGCGGGCAATCGATTTATTCGATCAACATCAAGTTCGAAACGAATTACGACGGATTTATTGCGCTCGAATCGTCGCCCGATTACACGGCGTATGCCGATTTCGAAGCCGAAGTCGCCGATCATGCCAAGGCTGCGAAAGATAAAAAGAATGGCGGCGGATCGAATGGCTCGGGCGGTGGTTCGAATGGCTCGGGCGGTGGTTCGAATGGCTCGGGTGGCTCAGGCGG
>ERZ1026772.238-NODE-238-length-42571-cov-7.922406_pt1 | contig 42571 bp, 54 predicted proteins | sample MGYA00380124_ERZ1026772 | MGnify/ENA primary metagenome ERZ1026772 (study PRJEB33269, sample SAMEA4719760) | human gut metagenome | biome: human-associated habitat; feature: organic feature; material: feces | place: Cameroon | collected 2013-10 ...
GATTTTGGGCTCATTTTATTTTTGAAGGGCTAAATGTTAAAGACCATTAATTAAGAAAACGGGGGATTTTGCCCCACTGCTGACCCACCATTGTCCCCCTTCTAGCCCACTCCGATTTTTTGTTATCTGCTTGTTTTTCAGCGATTTGCTTTATTTTGGTCTCATTTTTTAATTATTTTCTATAAACTAATGTACGCAGGAATAACAAAATATTTTTGAAATATGTAGAAAATATGTAGAAAAATCTTGTTTTTTCTCGCTGCTGCCATTATTCCGTATCTCCATAACTACCTTATTGTCTGATGTTTACGGCAAAGCCGTTAATGCTACTAACTTCTAGTTAGAGGTTAGGGGTTTTTGATTTTGGGGTAGAAGAAAAATACACGGAAAATTTTATATATAGTAGTGAATTTCGGGGAAAAATGAGACCAAACTATGGTTTTGAGACCAAAAAGCCCACAAAATCAGCGAGTTACCAAAAGTCCACTAAATTATGGGCTTGGTCGCAAAATGAGACCAAGAAAAATAAGACCAAGAAAAAGGCTGCCACGCTTCGCAGCGGAGCAGCCTAGCTAACAATAAAAACTTAAAAACTAACAACTATAATCAACAAAAATCTATTCTATTTATTCTTCATAAACTGGTTAGCCTTATTCATGCTATCGTAGAGATTACCACGACCATACATATCAATCTTGGCGTTGATAGGCTGGTTCAATCGCTCCAGGAGCGCATTCACGGCTTGCAGGAGCGCCGCATTGCTTGCAGCGTTAGCTGCTATCATGTCGCCTGTCGCTGACGCGCCAGACGAAAGATTACCATTGCCTGCTTGCGTGCCTGCTGCAAGAACATCACTCACGTTGCCATTATCAAATGCCCTTCTTGCTGAGTTTCTTCCTGAGTAGTTGTGGTCGTAGTTCACTAGAGCTTTCAGTAAGCCAGGGTTGTTCATCATCATGGCGTGGGTGGTTTCCCTACCAATCACGATTTCCGGTCCTTTCTCGGCTACCAGGGATGGCTGCCCGTTAACGGTGGTGGCGGTAGGCGATGTGAGCATCTTTACACCCTGCATCTGCTTGCCGTCATCCTCCTTCGCCCAATATACTTCGCTGTTATCAGCCACGAAAGGCTTCAGGTCTTGAACGTTACCGCTATCGTAGGTAAGCATACCAGATACGAGCTTGGTGTTGGTGGAAGAAGTGGATGATTTCTTCTTACCACTACTGAAGGCTGAACCGAGTGCCCACTGAAGCAAGCCATTGAGGGTAGCCATGACTACTGCGGCTGCGATAGGACCAGCGATAGGACCCAGGTAGGCGAAACACTTGCCGATAGCGCCTACAATAGAGAAGGTAGTTTGAGCCTGCGTAAGTTCTGCATCAGACTGCAACTGCTCATCATTACCCTTCTTTTTAAGGCTTATCTGAGTATTCATCAGCGAGGTACCGGCATCCGTAAGCGTCTTATTCTTAATCTGGTCTGCCCTTGTCATATCGCTATTACCTTCATCCGAAGTCTTGACAATGGCATCCGTACCCTGCTTGTTGATGTTCTTGCGCTCCTTCATGCCTTGCTTGGCAAGGCGAGCCATCTCCTTCTGGTGCTTCTTCTCATTTTTGAGCTGCTTCTTCCGTGCAGCTTCGTCATCATCGCCCTTGTCTTTCTTACCGCCTACATTAAATTCGGTGTTCATCACTCCACCGATGGCGGAGCCAGTAATGCCGGCTGCCACATCAGTCCATGATCCACCATTACCTGTAGCTGCATCGGCGATAGCAGAGCCAGCCATGCTGCCGGCATCATTGTAGAACGCATCGGCATTATCCCTATTGCGATGTGACCACGCACGAGGAGCACCATTCTGCTGCTCTGGTGTGCCCTGCTGCTTGGTATCAGCAGGCGCATAAGGCACTACAGGCTGGTTGTTAGGCGTGATAGGCGATCCATCAGGATTCCATCCTAAAGGCTGCTGCTGCGGAGCCATACCCTCGAAGCTGCTCTGAGGTTGCGGAGTGAGATAAGCTGCTCCCTCATCTACAAGTCGCACATACATCGGGTTAGACTTTGTGCCAAGGTTAGAGAAGTCTTCCTTGATAGCATTGGCATCAGCATTGGCTCTCGCTGCATCGATACCAGGCTGCGCCTTCTTCTTACCCCGCTTGGCTCCGGCATCATTGATAGCCTTCCACATCTGGGTATTCACGTCATTGATAGCCATGTTACCCCAAGCCTCCAACATAGATTTGAGGGCGTTCTTGATAGCCTCCTGCGCACCCGATACATCATTTCGCATCTGCGCGAAAGCCTTGCCCACTTCCGCACCGAAGGTTTCAATAGGCTGAACGAGAGATTTCATCTGAGAAAGACGGTTCTTCATCGCCGTAGCCATCTGGTTGGCATAAGCAAGTTCTGCCTCCTGGCGTGCCCTATCTGCCTCGTCGATGAGCTGCTGATTTCTTGAGTTCTTGAAAACAAAAGCGTAATAGTCTTCTGCCATCTGCATCTTGAGTCTCATCAGCTCTACCTCCGGGTCGGCGGTGAGGTCAGCAAGGCCGAGGTTAGAAAGGAGATTGGTTCGCTTACCAAAAAGACTGCTTTCCTGCTGCATCTTGCGAAGGGCTTCCTGATTGGCGAGATTGCGCTGATTTCGTTTCCACATGAAATCAGAAATCTTCTTCGCTTCATCATATTGTTTCTTTTCCGCCGCAACATACTCATCTGAATACTGAATAAGTTTCTGATAAAATAACTTTACATCTTCCTCTGTATCATCGAGAAGCGCAAGAAAAACAGAAGGCGTATTCTCGTAATTCTCACCAAAGAGAAATTTCAGTAAGTTATCTTTTTTACCTTCGGTAGCAAAGACATCAGCAATCTGTGTTCTCGCTTTTTCAAGAACCTTGATAACATCATTTTTATCTTTCTGAAGGGATTCAAGAGAAACATCTGCGAAACGAGAATTGATTAATCCGAGGAAAGAGTTTTCCTGCACCACTTTGGTGTAATCATGCTCCAGTAACTCTTTACGTCGCTGTTCCATGCGCTCCTGAATAATGCTGGCACTATCTTTTTCATTCTTTGACGCATCGAGCCACTGGCGATCAAGATACGCCCTATCCCGCTCATCGGACTTATAACCAACAATCTTGCCCTTCTTGATTTTAGGCATCTGCTTTAAAAGGTCGGAACGGAGTCGCGATACGTCATAAGCGTTAATCTGCTCGAGCAACATGCGAGACTGAGACTGACCGAACTCATCATCTTTCTCTTTTCGGTCTTTATCCATCGTCTTCTTGAACTCATCCCAAGTGTTCTTACCGAGAACGATAGATTGCTTTGCAGACGCAAGAGCTGCCTTTAGCTGTATATCTATATCATTAACAACCTGTTTCTGTATCTCCTTTTCTACATCATCCTTCGTCATTTGCTCTATCATCGCCGTTTTTTGGCGCTCATAGAAGTTCTTGATTTTGGTAATGAACTCAGAGATATTGTTGCGGGCATCATCCTCGGGCTTCGTAGCGGAGCCGCCTTTAGTTTCGTCGATACGCTGAGGAGTTCCAGTCTCTTTCCCGTCTGCAACATCAAGCTCTGCGCCAAATTTGTCACTTAAAGCTTGCTCTTGTGCAAGAATATCATCCAACCTTTGCTGCGCTTTATCTCGGGCGCTTTTTGCCGCAGCCCGCTGTCCTGCCTGGCCAATCGCGCCCTGAACCTGAGAAGGCATCATAGCGCCGCCGGAGGTTTGGATGTGAGTACCATTAGGGGTTTCCACCTTCGAGTTAGCATAAGCATCTTCTTTTTTCTGCAAATCGAGGATAGCATCTACTTTTTGGCGACCCAACTCTGCTAACTTAGCACGAGCGCCTTCTAACTCGTAATACTTTTGCAAACGAGTAAAGTTCGCATCCCAGGCTTTAGTATTCTCTTTAACCGCTCCGGTTTCCGAATCAATCTTTGCGTTCAGATTAGGGATAGCGCCATTCAGCTTATTCATCGCTTCAAGACGCAGCTTCATGGAAGCGGAAGTATCATTCATTACATTGTGAAGGCGTTTTAATTGCTCCTGCTCCTCCATCGCTTTGCGCTTGCCTTCCTCCTGCACTTCGTTTAATACACGTTGTCCTGCTGAAGCCTGGTTAAGAGAAGATGTAAACTCTGCAAGTTTCACAACTAAAATACCTAACAATCCAATAACGCCACCGATAACGCCAGCTTGCTTTACGAACGAAAGCTTATTGAATGTAGTCTGCATCTTAGTCCATACTGCGCCCAAAGACAAGGATGCAGCCTCTACGCCCTGAAGGTAAGTAAGAAGCTTGGCAAATCCGCCTGCCAATCCTGCCATGCTGATTGTGGTAATCAATGTAGGAAGGATATTAAGCAACATTTTTACAGATGCAAAGATAAGCGAAATAGCTATGCGCACCTCTGTCATAAAACCAATACTGCTCGTTAATTCCTGCGTTACCTCAAACCATGCTTTTGCTATATCATGTACTGGACCCGATGCCTCACTTGCGGAAACAAACTGCTTCTCCCAAAGGTTATTGGCTCTCTCCATGTAAGCCATAGCGGTTTCCTGCTGCATGTTGTACTCTACAGTTACAGCAGTGCCGTCATTGAAGGCTCTATTAGATTCCTCTACAGCCTTTGTAAGCATACCATTCTTGGCAGCCATTGTCACCATCGTCTTGACGAGTCGGGCACCATCGGAGCCTAAATCCTTGAACAATCCATCGAGAGCAAATACATTTTTGGTTTCACCCATTCTTCTGAAGATGGTAAGGATGGCATCCATACCCCGTCCGCTCTCGATCATCTTTTTCAGGCTTCCGGTAGCGATACCCAAAGATTTTTCAATAGGACTTGTGCCTTTTCGCAATTCAGTTACCAGTTTACCAAAAGCAGTAGCTGCCACCTCTGGCTCCAATGCCATACTATCTACCGCAGAACCGAGGGCGAGAATATCAGGTGTAGTGAGGGCTGCCTGTTCACCAAGGGCGAGCATACGATTCGAGAAATCTACAATTTTACCGCTGGTGGCCGTAGATGTAGAAGCCAAACGGAAGATTGCAGAACCTGTTTTCAGCATGGCTTTTTCTACGCCATATTTGCCAACCAAGCCCATTACCTCGGTAATCTTTGCCAAAGCTGTGAGCGCTTCCTCGCCCAAATCTTCTTTAAGTGCAACGTTTACCTGGTCGGCAGCACGTACGAAGCCAGCGAGTGCCATAGTGCCACCCTGCGTTTGGACACCCAACTTGGCACCAGCATAGGCGATGCGGTTCAATTCTTCGAGGCTGGTACGGGTATCAATTTTCGCTAACTCGCGAGAGAGTTTTGCGATTTCATCAGTAGTAGAAAGGGCAACTTTACGTATATCCGTCAACTGATCCGCAAACTTCATATTCAAACGGAATAGATCAACAAAGTAAGTCTTTACCTGATTGAACACGGCAAACATACCTACGTATGCCGTGAGATTCTTTAAAGCCGTATGCCAGGCACCTCCCTGCTTATGCACCGATCCCGTCAGTTTATCAATCTGCGCCTGCAAGGTTCTTACGTCCTGCTGTTTCTTTTTTAGGTTCGGATCATTCTCGAAAGTCTTGCTCAATTCGCTTTTGGCAGCTACGAGCGCACGGCGAAGTTCTTTGAGTGAAGTGCCGGAAAGGTTATTGATAGCCTTTCTTACTCGCTCAGTGTTCGTGATATTCTGCGACACAGCAGAATTATAAGAAACCAGTTCTTTTTCCAGTTTCTTATAATCCTTCTGCCCTTGCTTAGTCGTCACGTCGAGCTGCTGCATCTTCTGCTTGATACCATCAATGCGCTGCTGCAACTCATCCATCACCTTCTTGGCGACGGCGGCATTTGCCGTGATAACTATCTGAGTTTTTTTTGCTGTTGCCATTTTCTTGTTGTTTAATGTTTAAAAAAGTTTGATAGGGCTGCAATCGGCAAAGGTATTAACCAGCTTCACCTCACCCTCGTAGCCATAGAAATCTACCAGGTAGTTGGCTATGCGCTGCTGCAGGTGGCGAAGCTCCATCATAATGGCAGGGCGCTGAGAACTACCACGCTTTCTATCCCATTTGGAGATATATCGGGTTTGGAATCGGGCTTTCTTGCCGTTCTGCACGTCTTCGTAACTGGTACCCTGACCTACACCCATATCCACAAAGCGCATATAGTCGTTGAACTCGAACGCCATTGTCACCTTGCCATAATCGCCAGCCTCTATAATCTTACCGGCAAAGGATTTTGCACCCTCACCAGTAGAATACCATCCACCCATCTCCTTTCGTTTCTGGTTTACTACGGCATAGCCGTTATACACCTCCTTGGGATAGATGCACTGCGTCATGGTGTTTACTTCCAACTGATTGATGGTTTGCTGGAAGAAACGTGATGCTACCCTACTGAAGGGAAACATCGGGTTCTTGATAGGCTGTCCCATAATATGATACTCCTTTCTTAAAAAGACTCTCGCCCTACCCCTAACATCATTGGCAAGGATAGGGCGATATAGTCAAGATACAATTATTATTCTTTGATGATATACTTGTCATTACCGCCACAACCGAACTTGTAAAGCGGTTGCAGACTCTTCCAATCTACTCCGGCTACAAGCCATTGTCCGGAATATAGCTCACCTATCAGTCCGCACGAGATAGAGGAAACATCAATAGACTGCAATTCTGACATGATAACCGGATCATCAGCGAAAGAACGTCCCGTTACCGGACAGGCTCCTTTCCGCTTCACCTCCACCATCCAGGAAACGAGGTCTTTGCAATACTCCATTAAATCGACGGATGCCTGCTCGATCTTCGCTCCATCGTATCGTCCGAGGGTCTGAGGGGAATCCTTTACCTTGGTAAGAAACCATACCTGGTGAGAAACCTCCATCTTGCCAGCCGTTTTAAACTCGCCCGTACTCAATACGCTGTAGAGCATACAGGGAGAATGCACGATGTTGGCATTGCGAGAGAAGATATTCTCCAGGTCGATATAACGGATGCGGAAGAAACTCTGGTTCTCCAGCTTCTTGCTTGTTGGGTCGTGAGATAAGGGTTTGTAAATCGTGGCCCAGTGTTCCAAAACATTTGATATTGTCATCATTCAAAGGGATTTTAACACATTATTAACTGATTGCGTACAGAAATTAAGAGATATTGGCACAGAGGGCTTTTTCTCTCATTGTATATTCGTGCCCGCTCATTGAGATAGAGATACCGGCTCTTGCCAGAATAGTCATAGCCTCTTTAACTTCGGGTTTCTCGTTGGTTATCCAGTTGTATTCGCTAAACTCGAAAGGTTTTGGTTCAGAACGAAACTCTGCACCAACTAACTCCTGACGCAAAAATCGCTTGGCTTTCAAGATTTCCTCTAGCGGAGGGCGTTTATTCTTCGTTTCCTTTGTCATTACCTATACAGAAATTAAGAGTTGTTGGCACATTATATATCGTATGCGTCACCATCTGATTTCGATGGAATCCATTCATCTTTATCTGCACCATTATCTGGATTGGCTGCATTATCTGCATCTGCCTTATCTTTATCTTTTGCCTCTTCTTCCTTACCTACCTCTTCTTCTTTCTCCTCCTTCATCAAGTCTTTCAACTTTACATTAAAATGTCTTTCTGTTTTATCGGCTACTATCTTCTGCATCACTCTTGCCCATGGTGCACCATTGCAGGTACTTTCATTTTCGAGAATACTCACGAGCTGCACACCGCAGTAGATGGCAGCAAGGTAGTTGGCGAGATGGAGAGGGTTCTGGAAATCGAGGACTACGGTATCTACCATCGTGGCTAAGAATATCGCAAGGATGAGAACGGAGAAATCTTTCACCATCTTTGCCATTTTCTTGGATTTCAGTTTCCCGTCGATTTTACAACGGGGGTCTTTCTTGATCGCCTCCCGATAGCGGGAATAGATGCGGCAGTTGCAGCGCCATGCCGTGTAACAGTCGCAGATAAGGGCGAAGAAGCATACGGCGATGTAGTTAAGGGATGGTTCCAGGGTACACCACACTAAGCCGATGATGGCTGCAAGAAACCTTGTAAGGGTGGGAATTAAACTTTGCATTTCTTTTTTCTTTTTAAATTGTTATCCTATGTTTTTTATATCTTAGGCAAAGGTAGGGGTTTTTTATTGAGAGAGGGGGACAAAGAATTTTTGGGACCAGCGATGGAATCGCTGGGAACGGAGGCGAGAGGGGTGTTATTTTGGAATTGGGGGTTCGGGGGTTGTCCCAACCATTTAGGGGCGATTTTGTAATTTTGTGGTTAGATAAAGAAATTAAAAAGGCGCAAAATGATAAACGAGCAATTACAGAAAAAGATAGAGCAATCTATCAGACTCCTGCAAAGCGTACAGAAAAGGTACGATGGAGAGATAGAACTGGCTTATTCGGGTGGCAAGGATAGCGACGTGATACTTCAGCTTGCAAAGGAAGCTGGTATCAGATACCGGGCGATATATAAGAACACCACCATCGACCCACCAGGTACTATCGCCCACGTGAAGGAGATGGGTGTGGAAATTCTCCGACCAAAAGAGAATTTCTTTCAGCTTATCGCCAAGAAGGGATTCCCATCTCGCTTCTCCCGTTTCTGTTGTGAGGCTCTGAAAGAGTATAAGGTACTCGATAAAACCATTATCGGTGTGCGCAAAGCGGAAAGCAGAGCGAGAAAAGAAAGATATAACGAGCCTACCGAGTGCCGATATTTTGGTGCAAAGAAAGAAGAGAACCATGTGGAGCAAATTTACCCTATCTTAGAGTGGACTGATGAAGACGTAAGGGATTTCATTATTGATAGAGACTTGAAGCTGGCTCCACTCTACTATGATACGGGGGCAAATCGACGTTACCCGAAGACTCGGCTGCATGTGCTGCCCGCTGGCTTCCAGACGCAAGCGCCTTATCGAGTTCCAGAAGCATCCCCGCATAGCGAAGGCTTACCTGCGTGCAGGACAGAAGTACTTAGATACGCATCCTGACTGCACGGCGCTGAGAAGATATGATAGCGTTTACGAATGGTTCACACGTGATGTGTTCTATTCTAATAATAAGGAGTGGGATAAGGTGAACGGACCGCTATTCGGTAAGCCTGATTACAAGAAGTTCCTGGAAGGTCAGTTTGGTATCGACCTCACTATATAGCCTTCCGGGGTTCAGGGAGAATGTTTTCCTATCAAGTCAACATTCAACACTCAACATTCAGCATTGAGTGAGCCAATTCAACATTCAACATTCAACATTTAACATTACAAAAGCAAAATGAGCCAATTAACACAGAACACCCTGCAGAGGATAGACAAATGGCTATCCAATGGTCTCAGCATGGAGACGATGTTCCCCAAACCGGAACAGCGGTATCGTATGCAACTCTGTGCTGAGTTCTATAAACGCTGGGTACAGAACAACGATATAGACCCGCGTACTACCTGCCGCAATATCGCAAGACGTGATTACACGCTCTTCGTGAAGCAGGCAGGACAGGGCAATAAGGAGGCGCAGGATATGGTGATGGCACTGCATATCGACATCGACGAGGAGGGAAACATCAAACCCCGAACCGTTACGGAACTGAATAATGATGTGGCGGTATGCAACCATATCATCCGTTTCTTTCAGACCGATGAGAGTCCACGCCATAAGGCGATGTATCTGAGCAGTGCCGAATGGCTGATTCGTACAGGCAAGCAGCAGAACAACGACCGAGCCGTGGATAAGGGTATGCAGGCTTTGGCTAATGTTTACGGCAACTTCGTAGAGGATAAGGATGCTACAGACGAGATGCCGGATATGAGCCGCATTGCCATCACCCAGGATGTGAGCATCGTGAAGCACGACCGCATCAACTATACCGATGAGTATAAGCGCAAGATGGCTCGCAGGTATGGTCTCACGGTGAAGGATATGCAGCAGATAGCGGATGAGGAGAGTCTGAACGCTACTCCTGAGAAGGCTCCTGATTACTTCGACTACATGGAAGAGGTGATGAAGGAGAAGGAGGCAAAGAAACACGCTGAAGAGAATGAAGCTGAAATGCCATTCCCAGACAGGGATGAGGAAGGAGGCAGCAATGAGTAAGCGAAAAAGCTGTGCCCGATACTTCAACAAGGTTCCTCCCTTCACTCCCGATCCGGAGCATTACACAAGGAAGCAGCACACCTGAAAAGCCAAGGTTGCCTACGAAACCGAGGATGATGCCTGGGAGTTCTTGAATCAAAAGCCGGAACTGAAGGCTGCAGGATATAAAGCATACCAATGCAAGACTTGCCAGAAATGGCACGTAGGAAAATTGAGAAATAATGAAAGAAAGAAAGATGAATAATGTTTCTTTCTTCAGAAATAAAGACATAAAAGGAAGATATGAAATACGGATTGCCCTATAAGGGTAGTAAAAACAAGCTGGCGGAGAGGATTGTAAGCCTTCTGCCTAAACGCACACACCTGATAGATTTATTCTGCGGTGGTTGTGCGGTGAGCCATGCCGCATTATTGAGAAACAAGTATGAGCACATTCATATCAATGATATTAACTGGATGTGCCCTACCCTTTTCATTGATGCGCTCAATGGCAAGTATCAGAACGAGACAAGATGGATAAGCCGAGAGGATTTCTTCAGACTGAAAGATACTGACCCATACGTGGCGGTGGTCTGGTCGTTTGGAAACAATCTGCGCGATTATCTTTATTCTAAGGAAATCGAGCCTTTGAAGAAGGCTATCCATTATGCGATATTCTTTCGTGATTACTCGTTGGGAAAAGACCTTGGCTATGATTTGTCTTTCATTGAGCCTATCAGCGATATTCAGCGCAGATATGCTGCCGTAAAGAAATATTTCAGTCAGTTCGGTCACTTCCAGCAACAATCATTTGAGAGGGGGGGTGGAGAATAACCACCAACTGCAAGTTGAACACGTCACGAGGGGGGGGCAGAATCATCGAGATTGCAGAGTACAGAGGCTTACGAACGACTCAACACCAACCTCCAGTCTTACGGGGGGGGCAAATCGCATCAGTCAGATTGGAAACAATCGAGCGACTTACAAACGTCCATCAGAACTTCAACATCAGGAATGCCGCAGCCGAGTCTGCGGGATTCAAAAAAAAAAATCGACAGGGCGAACTCTGCAACGGAGAGCGAGCCAACTGCATTGCACAGATTGCAATACCGAGAGCGACAACTATCCCTGCCGAGAAATTCGGGGGGGGGCGATTTTCAAACATCACGTCAAGTATGCTTGATTATGCCAAAGTTGAGATACCGGATGATAGCATAATCTACTGCGATATTCCCTACGAGGACACGAACGTATATAATAAAGCTGAAGGTTTCGATTATGAGCGATTCTATGATTGGTGTGAGCATCAGACACAACCCGTTTTCATATCTTCCTATCAGATGCCTGATGATTGCTTCGACTGCATCGAGGAGTTCTCTCATCGCTCTACTCTATCGGCTACGGCCAATAATCTCGTAACGGAACGCATCTACGTTCCGAAACATCAGAAGGAGCGAGGGAATAGAGCTATTCAGCTTTCGCTCTTCTAAAAACATACATTCAGGATAACAACGTTTTAAATTATGCAACAACCACATTTAATATACCTAACGAAATTCCAGCAGCAATCTCTGTATATGGCTGCGAAGGATGAAAGGGTGATTGCCGCAAGACGTGTGGGAAAAACCGACGGTCTTGTGGCTCCTTACGTCTGGATGGCTTCTAACTCTATGCCCGGTATGCTGGGAGCCTGGGTAGCCGTTTCTCGACAGCAGGGATTCGGCAAAACTATTCCTGGTACCATGGCAGCCATGGAGCGAATGTTCGGTTTTACGCAGGGCATTCACTTCGGTTGGGGACGACCACCGAAGCATGCTCGTGAGGCTATTTTCAAACCGAAAAGTTATGATAACATCATTTGGTTTGCCAATGGTGCCCAGTGGGTTCTGATTTCCCTTTCTCAGACCGCAAGTGCCAACTCTTACACCTTCTCAGCAATGGTGGGTGACGAGGCGAGGTTCTTCCCTTACAAGAAAGTAACCGATGAGTTGATGCCGGCATTGTCAGGTCAGACTCACCCTTTGGGTAACATTAATTTTACTGATTACAATCCTCTCTATAAATCAACGAGATTCCTATCCGATGCTTCGCTTACTACAAAGGGCAGTTGGCTGGAGCGTGAGGAGGAGAAACTTGACCTTACGATAGAATCGGGTAAATTCCAGGGTAAGACTTACAGATGGGTGCAGGAGCAGTTGGAAGACTATGCCAACAAGATTATCCGTTACAACGACCTTATCTATAATGCCAAGAAGACCGGGCATACCCCTCATGCCGTTCCTCCCGATTTGAGATTGATGATACGAGCCATCGCCCTGAAAATGATTAAGCATGAAGGTCAGTTTAAGATTCTGCCAAACCACGGCAACCAGCTTACCAAGAACATGGTGGATATGGCGGTAAACTATAAGTTAGTGGATGCGGACGATGCTGAACTCATCTATGATTACGAATATCTGGTGACAGATGAGGAATGGTGGGAGATGCAGAAATTCGACAAATCAAAAGAGTTTCGAGAAGGGGAGTTGAGAGAGCTTCGCCGTTCTGCATTCCTCGTTCGCCGTGCCTCTACCCTCTCTAATGTGGACCTTCTTACTGAGGATTACATCCGTACCATGAGGAGAGATTTGCCTAACTACACCTTCATGGTCAGCATATTGAACGTGAAAATCAAGAAATCAAATGATGGTTTCTATTCTAACCTGGATATAGATCATATTCATGGTTATATTACGGACACCGATCCACTCTCAGTTGCCAACTGGTCCACCCAGAAGGCAACAGGCATTATCGGTGGCAAGAAGATTACATCAGAAAGCTATCAGCCGGACTTTAAGGAGCTATCCGAAAGAAACGACTGCCGTATGGATGCAGACTGCGTGAACGACCTTCCTCTTTATCTCGCCTTCGATTACAATGCGAATATTAATACCCTGGTGGTAGGTCAGGTGTATCAGCGTGACGGCGTGGAGGCAGTAAACGTTATCAAGAGTTTCTATGTGAAGAACGAGCGCAAGCTGAGAGAACTGGTAGATGATTTCTCGCATTACTATGCTCCAAAGAGAGCCACCAACCGTGACGTGGTTTACTTCTATGATGCTACCGCCAAGCAGGGCGCATCGTATGCGCTGACCGATGAGCGATTCTACCAGGCAGTGATTAAGGAACTGGAACGCAACGGCTGGAATGTAACGGCAATAGATATGGGTGTGCCGGAGAAGCATGAGGTGAAGCATCGCATCATCAATAATGCCCTTGCCGGAATAGAATATCCCGCTATCCGTATCAATCAGACGCAAAACCCTGATTTGATTATCGCCATGCAGCTTTGTGAAGTGAGCATCGGCTACCAGGGATTCAGAAAGGATAAGAGTCAGGAGAAGAAAGCAGAAACGGAAGACAACCTGCCTTTGCAGCAGAGAACTGACTTCACCGATGCCTTCGACTCGCTGTATCTGGGATGCAAGTTCTGGCGAGGAAACATCGGCTGGTTCGTACTGCCGGACGGAAGAAACGTCTGAGGGAGTGATTAGTGATTAATGATTAATCACTATTCACTAATCACTACAATAAAGAGGCGATTGTCATCACGACAACCGCCCCTCTTGGATTTATACAAAACCATTTACTCTTCATAAGAGTTAGAAAAAACACATTATTACACGTTTTGACTTTGATTTCGACTAAGAACAGAACTCCCGCGTTTCACAACGAAGGAGTGCTTAGGTAAACAAAATACATTATAAATTTTAACAATCTTATAAAACAAGATTAAAAACACTTATATTATTTAGAAGAATGAAAAATTCCTATTTCTCTTGCTGATTCTTGGTGTACCAATGGTCGAAGGCTGCGATGCAGTCATCTTTCTTTGCCCGATCCATTGCATCCCATCGCTCCTTCCATTTGATTTCCTTGGTATAGCCGGAAACGTAGCAGATGGAACTGATAGGTATCTTTGTCTGCGTGAAGCCCGTTTCCGTGTCTTTGTACAGAACTTCTACCATAGGAACCAGCATCTTGCGCTCATCGCCGTTTACCAACGGGTGCTCGGCATAGAAGGCTGCCTTCTCCTTCAGTGTAGCCATCGTCTCGAATAAGCGCAGCACACGCTCGGCATCTTCTGCATTAATATTCAACTCATCGCCCATATAGTTATCTCGCACCATGGTTTCAAAGGCATAGTTGCGGATGGTGATATATCTGCCGTTGCTGAGGTGAATTTCGATGAAAACCTCATAGAAATCGCCCGAGTCCTTTTCCAGACTTTGAATCTGCTCTTCGAGCGACTTATATTCTTTCACATTAAATCGTGGTGCGCTTTCACGCATCCATCCTGAAAGACCATCTAATTCCTTCAGGATTGCATATTGTTCTAGTTCTGTCATATCTTTCTTGTTTGCAAAGTTAATACTTTATTTTTTGTTGATGGGGACAAGGGTAATGATTAGTGAGTAGTGATTAGTGAGTAGTGATTAACCTCACGGACTCAAAGGCGCAAGCCTAATTAATCACTAATCACTATTCTCTAATCACTAAACCAACTTCTTCACTAGTAACAGCGGACCGCCTATGCCGAAAGCCGTTACCACATAGCCAAGGCGCTGATACCACTGGAGAACGAAAGAATCGCTTTCCTTACTATATTCCAACTGCACGGACTTGCAGCCTAACTTCTTGGCTTCCTTCTCCGCAGTCTCCATCAGGAGGCGAGCTACACCCTTCTTGCGATATTTCTCATCCACCCAAAGGTTGTAGATGGCGCAATCGGCATGCTGATAATATTTATCCTTATACTCCCCAGGCTTCGGTATCTCCACCTGCACGGTGCCATGGTTGATTTCATCCACGACCACGATTTTTTTATCATATCTCCAATCTTGAATCTGTATCATCATATCTATATCAATAAATCTTTATTTTCTTGTTTACTTGAAATGAATGGCTATCTTGTAGTCAGAAAAACCTACCAACCTATGATGGCTATCGAAAACACGACTACTCGTTACACTAAAGCCGCACCAGCGTCGAAGTATTCGTGTAAATGGGGTATTCTTATAATAAAGCTGTACGAAATCATACTGCCTAAACAGACACTCTTTCTCTCCGTTAGCACCCATCTTTTCATCGAGAACTATCGAGTCCTTCCAATCGGAATTGTAAGGAACAAATACCACACATATCTTACCTTCTACAATCGCATTGAACTCGGCAGGATTTACAGGAACCATTAGTACCCTTGCCATATCACTTGGCGGTTGAAATTTATCTATACTCATACGCTCTATAAATCTTTATTTACTTGTTTGCGGACCAGCGATAGAATCGCTGGGAACGGAGACTAGAGGGGTGCTCTAAATAGAGCACTGAGGTCGGTTTCTGAAACATGGTTCAGATTAACAATATAAATTACTTTATATAGTTCAGGATATTTTACGGCGAACTCTCTGCGCAAGTTAGGAGTACCATCGTATGCAGGAGTACCACTTGGCCCGAAGCTGAAATGATCGAACACCATAGGTCCCGTTTCGTGCATCACAAACAATGCTGGTCTTTCACGATCGCCTTTCACGTCTTCGATACACTCGCCCTTTGCCCAGTCTATCGCATTGTAAAACTCTTCGTCGAGATACATATAGCCGAAATAGTTATCTCGGAAATATTCTTTACCTTCTTCGGATAAGGTCTGAGCCTCGAAATCGAAGAACTGTTCTTGGTCCATGTATTCCTCATACAAATACTGCAAGCCATCTACAATAAAGAGAGATACTTCTTCCGTACAAACGATAAATGGCTTACTGAAGTCAATATTGAAATCCTCATCAGTAATAGGATTCCAAAGGGATTTTTTCTTTTCTTGTTCTGTGTATATACTCATAATCTTATTATTTTATTTATTACTTAGAATACGTCCTTAATATCACAACCGGCTACTGCCTTGTATTCAGCCTTGAGGAAGGCGATTTCATCTTTCAAGTGCTTAACGACTGCCGTTGGCTGATTACGCTCTACGTTCTCCTTCCAGTTTCGGTAGGCGTAGTAGAACTTATCGCATAGCTTCAATTCCTCATTGGTGTACTTATGCTGATGAAGGCAATATACTTGCTTTACCTCTTTCAGTCTGCCATCCTCAGTAAGGACGATTAGGCCGGCATAATCGGGAAGGAGGGAAAGTACTTTTCCACTAAGGTACCAAGGTACACAATAGTAGAAATAGTTCGGGCGGAGATGCTCGCTATTCGGGGCAGCTTGACTCTTGATGTAGATATTCCAAGCCTTGCCAGCCTTCTCTATATGATAACCAGGATAAGGCTCATATTTCGATAAGGCCTTTTCGTCTGTTTCTCTACATACGAAAGTAAGGGGATGCCACTCTCCCGTCTTCAGCAATTCGTGCTTCTGCCACTTATGCGTGAAATCATTCTTGAAATCAGCAAGGGAGATTTTACATTCCACCTCATACCAATATCCGCTTCGGGTCTTGATGAGCATATCACTCTCCCAATCAAACACATAAAGGTTTTCTACAATATACTTCGGGTTCGATTTCCAACTTCGCAAGTGCTGCTGAAGAAGCTGCTCTGTTACCTGCTCCTTAGTAAGGAGTGTTTGTTTACGCTTCGTTCCCATTGATCTTTTGCATTTTGCCGTTCTTTAACTCGTATCCTATCTCGTGCAGCTTAGACTCTAACATCTTGACCTGCGCCAGGGAAGGATGGTAGATGGAAATATTATCAAAGTTATCAGATACGAGGTTGAAACCAATGGAATTGGCGAAACCTTTAGACTGCACACTGCCGCAATCAGCATCCGGATCATTCACCTTTAGTGTAGGACAGAGACCGTCACTGTTCCAAGAGAAATGCAAACAAATCATTTTGTTCTCTTTCCACAGATTACTTTTTACGCAGATAAAGCCCTTAATCGTACTGGTGACAATATTACTTCTCAGAAAGTAAATTCTATCCTCCTGCAAGTCTTCGGGAGAAAGAGCGATAATACCTATATCCTCCCCATACTCACAAGGTTTAACACGATACTTGCAGTTAAGGGTATCAATATCGCAGTTCTCCGGGTCGAAGTCTCTCCAATCAGGTTCTTCTAAGGGGCGAAATTCTACAGCCCGTCCTTCCTTAATAGCTTGCAGCACAGCAAGCAAACTATCGACATCAAACAAATAATTTCTTTCCATATCGCTTATAGTTTTTTATTTAATAAAGATTACGCAGGAAATGATGAGGAACATATCTGTGTATCAGATAAACGAACACCACGACAATAATAAACATCAACGCATACTGAATAATCTCTGACACTATTTTAGTAGAAAGGTGAGTATTATTTTTTCTTCTCGACTTCTTTTCTGCTTCCTTTATAGTGAGATCATACACTTGCTTTGCTTTGGCAAATATATAGTCCGTAATCTCCTTTCTTTCCTCCTCCGTGAGCTTACTTAATGATGCAGGTGGAGGTGGAATAAGATTCAGACGTGACTTTTCGTATAAAACCTTAATATCCATATTACTTCTAACGATACTTTTAAGCATTATTGTTTTATTGGTAGACAGGGCGAATAAACGCCCTGCCTATCGTGTTATTACTTGTAGATACGGATAAGACTAGGGATATAGCAATCATAGCTTTTATATCCTGTCTCTACGTAACTGCCTTCCGGATTAATACCACGCATGGTGTTAACTTCATCCAGGGAGAATGTGCCGAAATTTTCTATCAGAAAACCGATATAAAGGATAGAACCTTCCTCATCATAGCCAACAATACGAGCGCTGGCTGCGCATTTGTTTTTACCCACCGTAATCAAGACTTCACGCCCATGATAGAGCTGATAAATCTCTCTAACCGTCAATCCAGAAATATCCTCAAATGCGGGATCATCGGATGCAGGAGTATTCTCCTGCTCTGTTCTATCCACTTTAGGCTCTACTCTATCTTTAGTAGGCTCAACACTCATAGCAAAACAGATTTTGACAGCTATTTCTTCTTCCTCACGTTTCTTATTCCCCTTCAGAACCATGAGCTTTGCTTTTCGCCAGCTATTCATGGTGGCAACAAGCCACCAACCTACAAAGAAGCCAGCCAATACGGTAATGATGGCAGATACGCAGCAGTCGTATACTTCCTGCGCAAAGACGGTTGGGCGTACGAGCAAGTTCACTATCTTTCCTGCAGCGTAAATCAGGATAACTGCCAATATAGGCAGCACCGCTGCCCAAAGGTTAACGCCAATAACCTGGGCGTAATACTTCAATTTACTTTTCATAATCTTCTTCTTTACTTTTTGATTCATAAATCTTTCTTATCTCGTCGAGGTTTTTGATGCACATATCTCTATACGCATCATCAAAGGTCTCTGCTTGCTTATACATGCTATCCTTTACCATGAAACGGCAATCGAGGTCACGAGCTATACTTTTAACTGCGAGAATAAAACCGATGAACTCCATCACATCATATCTATCTTTCTTGATAGGTGACTGAGCACCGATGCGTATCTCGTCCGTAATCTGATACGTTTTCTTGATTACTTCCGAGGCTGTAGCGAGACTCGTTATCGGTTCTAAAGACACGAAAGTTTTTATCTTATATTCATCGTGCAGTTTACGCAGGGCTTCGATACGTTCCTCTGTAGAAGGAGCACCAGGCTCCAGCTTATCCTTGCCGGTAATGGTGAAACCAATGGTGAGGTCACGAAGGAGATTATCCGGATAGTCGGTATCAGGTTCAAGAAAATCCTTCCACTTGTCGATTTCTAACCAATCTACATTTTTTGTAAGTATTGTAACTGGAATTTGACGATCTAACAACACAAAAACTATCATTCGCAACATATCCGCATCTATATCAGGATCAAACGGGTCGCAAGTAAACGAAAAGAAAATTCCTCCGTCTTCACGAATTACGTCTTCCCCAATTCTCATTGTATCTTCAGCTACAATAATTATGGCAGCAGTATCAGTCGCATCTCGAATAACTTTTTGCGGAATAGCATCGTGCGCGGTCAAACTATTTTCTTTCATATACCAATTAAGATACTTATCTCTTTCTTTCACGATAGGTGCTGCCAACTCCGGCTTGTCACCAAAGACATGGCTCAACACCCCTCTGCGGTTATAGCAGTAAGTACAACCGTTGGAGCAACCGTGATAGAGATTGATTGCCCACTTGGCATATTCACCAGCCGCACCCTGCGGCTGGTAAATCAATGCTCCCTTAACAGGGGTTTCATTTGTTTCTGTTTCCATACTCTACTTTTCATTTTTCAGTTATAACAATATTACCATCCCTATCAATATCTACGTTACAATCTCCTAAATCGTACCAACAATCGGGAAACATGACGGTGATCGTCTTGTGGAGCATAGCGTAGCGAAATGACAAGTTAGCCATTAATCTGCGTTTGGTTATCCGCGGTCCGTATAGACCGAAGCAAAGCCTGTCTCTTGTCTGATCTTCACGTTTTGGAGCTGTAAACTTAAAGACTCGAGCTGCATAGATGCTGTGGGGCTTGGCAATGAAAGAGATAATAGCATCGTCTCTTGCCTTTTGAAAGGCAGGGCTAGCTAATAATTCTTGTTTTGTCATACGTTATTTTTTTATTTTTCAGTTGTTCTGTCTGTACTGAAACTGTACTGGACCACCCAATAATAACCACTTATCTTATTAATCACTATTAACGAAATCCTCATACTCTCCCATCGTGATTTCTCTGAAATCAGGGTTGCACTTCTCAGCTCGGATGCTGTCATCAAAGAAGGCAAAGATGCGGTCTTTGTGACGGAGAAGCTGAGTGATAGAGAAGCTGCGGGATGCTGGTACATTTACCTTCAGTTCCTCCATAACCTTGAAATGGTTGGCAACAACTTCGTAGGAAGAAAGTACGGCGGCAATAGCCTTGCCCTGCTTGCATCGCTTGTTAGGCGCTATGGCAACGTAACGGCCATCATCAAACAACTGGCTATCTACCTTTCTCCAAATCTTCTTATCCAGCGTTTCGTAACGCTCGGTTGGTACCCAGATAGCGGTTATCTCGTACTCTCGCAACAGACTGTGGTTAGGCAGATAACCTTGAAACTTATCAAACTCGAAACCTACGGTTTCTTCTACTCTTTTCATGTAGGCCTGATGCTCTTCAAATTCAGCATCGAGAATACCCTTAATGTATTCGTAGGCATTTGTTCCTTCTTTTGCTTCGTATAACATAAGCTACTTCTCCTTCTCTTCCTGTTGAGTTTCTTCTTCCTTATCCTCCACGTATTTCTTGCCACAGAAAGGGCAATACTCAGGAAAGATATTCACCTTCTCCCACTTCTCACGGAAGGTGCCATCTTTCTTCTGCTTATGGAACATACCATAGATATTTACCATCGCTAAACCCGATGGGACACCGATACCAACATCAAGACAACCACTCTCGTTGGTCTTCTCCTTGATAAGTTTCTCTACTTTGTCAATACAATTACATGCCATAATCTTTAATGTTTTTATTATTTTAATCTCGCAGCCAAGGCTGCACGCTCTTCTTCTTTCATACGCTTTAAAAATTATTCTTCTCGATAATTAAGACCTAGGCCAAAAAGAAAATGCTGCAACTCGTGGATGTAAACAATATCTTTTTTAGACGGAGTAACAAAATCATAATGTTCTAAATGAACATTCCAATAATTTCTTAGCATAGTGCTCTTGGCGCTACGAGTTATTATAACTTCAGTACCATCCTTTTTGAATACCTTTTTATAAGGCACATCATAACGCATTTCTTTCGGATCAACAAAATCTGGACAAGAAAAACCTGCTTGCATCAATTTGTCAGGAGTAATTCTAAGACCATTTATATTAGATACATGCACGACAATATGCCCTTTTTTAAGAAGCCGATTATAGGTGACTAGATATTCCGTTTCAGAAATACGCCCCAAAACTTCATATACACGATGGCAGTCTATTGATACTAAGTCTCCAGTAATGAACTGAGATTCTATGTCCCATTGGCATTTCTCCTCTCCTGTCCAAAGCCTATGACTTAATCTGTAAGATCTTTCTTCTTTTATCTTATCACAAACTACAAATATAATCATTACTAAGAACACGAACAGAAATACCAAGAGAGGGTTTGTTACTATGAACATACGCTATTTCTTTTTTCTTTTACGTTTATTCTGTAAATACTGCCCAAAATCTTTCGGGGTAGGAACCATCATAAAAGACTTATCCGCCATTGTAAATTCCGGGTGATAATAATAATTTCTAAGACTTTCTTTCATGCGCTTATCTATTTAAATGATTATCACAAACCAAATCGCATGACGTTTCGCCTTGCGAATCAATGCACCAGCCTTGGCCGTAGGTATCCTCGTTGTCGAACCAAAAACAATTTCCACAACATTTCTCCTCTTTCTTTGCCATAGCTATTTGAATCTGATTACGAACATGTTCTTTTTCAACCACGCATCAGGGCACATCCCCTTCTTCGGTTTATCTACAGTTATCTCGTCGATTTCCTTCTCGATATACGGTTGGTTATCTTTCGGATAACCGAGGAGAAAATGAACGTGAGTGAAAGGCTCCAATACCTCCTTGCGGTAAGTTCTATCTTCCGGACTATCTGAAGTATGTTTGAGTCCTCCGGTGAGGTAACCTTGTAGGAAAAGGCCTCTATCGGAAGCACGATGATATTTGGCTACGCCAGCTATCACGTCTGGCCTATTCGGAGCATCCTTTCTTAACAAACGAAACGTCCAGTATAAGGAGCATTCCCGATACTCCTCTGTCTTCTCTCCGCTAGCTATCTTCTGATACCACTCATCAGTAAGATGAATGGTTAACACTTTCTTTTCTGCCATATTACTTACTTTTGAACTGTGATAAAACCGCGATAGGCAAGACGAATAGGATAAGATAAACTATTGGTCAATTCCTTATAGAAGAAATTGTTAGGGTTGCGATATAACTTCGTAAACTCGTCCCGCATCTGGAATGGCACGTGAGGCATGGTGATGGATAGCATAGACTTGCTGAATACTGGCAATACCGTTACTGCTAACATCTGAGCTTCATATCGTGCTTCTTTATCATCTACCAGTATGAAAGTGCCGGTGAAACTACGGAGCTTTTTCTTACTCGTTTGCTTACCTGTGGCAGAATCGCTGGAGATAGAAACTGTGCCATTATCGGCAAGAGAGACTTTGTGCCACAGGGAAGGATTGCCGAAGTCTTTTCTCTTACAGATGAAGACTTCCTTACCTAAACCTGCATATTCTTCTGTCGGTTCTTTCTTTGGATCTTCTTTCTTTGTCATAGTTATTTTCCTTTATAATTTATACCTTCCCTTTCCAGATACTCTTCGGCTTCCTCTTGGCTGTCAAACTTCATGGGGCGGCCGAAATAATCATTAAAGTATTTATATCTTTGCCACCAATGCTTTTTGTACATGATAAAATACTTTATTTTATACGCAAAAGCTGAAAATCTATCCCCATCGAAGAACCCGGGAAAGTATTCCGAAACAATTTTTATCTTCATACTACTATCCTTTTTAAAATAAATATACTCTGCTATCTGTTCCATCAACACGATAAGGAATATTACAAATATCGCAAGGAGTATAAGTTGTAAATCTAAACATTGCTCAAGTGCCATAACTATTCCTCCACTTTTTAGTTACTCAATGCCGTATGCGCCTGGCAGTTTTTTGATAATATCACCGCCATAAGCATTCTTAGTTAACTTAACAAACTCACGAACGGATGTTTTACCATCAAGAGATAACCCCTTGCTCGACACAAATAATTCTCTGCCCATTCGGCAAGAACCAGTCAATATATGATGGTATTTAAACAAATCTCTGTTGGCATACTTAACATCATACTCAGGAAACTTCTTTTTGAAGGCATCTAAACGTTCCTCTTCCGAGCTATCATCAAACAGCTTTTCTTGAAGGGAATTGAAGGCATCGTGAAGAGTTTCACCGTGAGCAAACTTATTATTCTCCTTGACAATATAACAAGGTTTTAATTGTAAGTCTGATTGAACGATGAAACCTTGTGCAACATCGCCTCTAATCGAGGTTAGGATTGTCGGTATATCATCTATACGATGTACCTCATATCCATTTATTGCCTTGACCCCAAAACCAACGAGATAAATATCGTTCTGGGTAGGTTCATAGGCATAACCAGTACAAAAATCATCCCCTTCACCAACGCCCAAGCCCTGACCTTCTCCATCAGGAACTGCAGTGCCATAACCACAGGCATAGTGTCTTTGTACACCAGCACCTAAACCACAGCCCATACCATCGCAAGAGCCAAAACCTGTACCATCTGCTCTCCCATGGCCATAGCTTGAAACGGCATCGAACGCTAAGAACTCCTTAATCTTGTCTTTTAATATTTCCATTCATCCACCTCCTCGATAGATTTGATTGCTTTATCCGTACAAGGAATGATCTCAACGGCATCTAAGATAGTGATACTGCTTACAGTAACAGTAAACTTGCAGTCTTGAGGTCTTTTTGTTCCGTCCATAGCTAACTGAGACAAAGAAGCAGCACCATTCCAATACCATAGGCGGCGAGCATTCTTCAGAGTTACCTCGCTACCATTCTGTTCTACGAGTTCGCCAAACTCTACTCCACTTCTATCACCACGGATGATAACTTTCTTCCCAATATTATTTCCCATTGTTATTGCTTATTTTATATCCCGTAAGGGATGATTACTACTTTTTACTTCTTAACTTGGCAGGAGCAGGAGGCTGAATGAACGCAGCATGTGGAGCCTTTGGCGGTCTCAAAGATAATGTACTCGTGACCTTTTGAAGTGACGGTGATACTACTACCTTTTATGCGGTTGCTATCTCTTTTAGCATCGGTGATTAGCGCATGAATAAGCAGATAGAGCATACCAAACATGAATATTGTAAATATCACATCTGAGGTTGTTGCTTTCACCTCATAAAAGAGTTTCTTTAACTTTGCCTTATCCATACACACTAGCAATTATAGAGCTTGATGCCATAGCGGTCCTTCATCAGGGTTACTGCCCAGTCGGGATAACCGCCTTTATGCTGCTCCTGATATATTTCTATCTCCCGGATATAGCGCTGCAAGAGGAGAACAAATCTAGGGTCGGGCGCTTCGCCACCCCGGATATGATACTTCTCCTGAGCAAACTGCATTTCTACCCTCAGCTTGTAGCTGTTGGTAAACTGCTCGTTGCCTCCCTCGTGTAGAATGATAGCCATGGCGCGTGCCAGGTCATCTTTCTTCACTACCGTCATGCCTACTGCATCGGCTGTGCGGAGAGTAACGAGATAGAAATCATAATCGAAATCTACTTTATCCATATCGTTTTGTTTTATTTGCCATTGTCTTCAGGTGTTTGCTCCGGCTCTTTCGGAATTTGATATTCGGTCATTTGTCCTATCTCGTAGCCTTTCTGAATAACATCCAGCATACTGGCATAGGTAGGCTCCTCCGTTGAACCGGGAGTCTGATCGCCCCAAGGCTTGCCATCCTTGCCTATTGCATCTTTATCTGTCAACGAAGTCTCCATACGGCGCAGGAAGACTCCGATGGCCAACAGTTCGTGATTTGGAGTTGCATCAAAATCATCGTTATAATCATCGGTGATTTTATCAGCAATGGCTATTATCTTATTGTAGATAGTCACGACTTTCTGTTTTTCCTCGATTGTAGCCTGCTGCTCGTTTACATTATTATTATTTTCTTCTTTCATAAATATCTTGTTTTTATTTGTTATACTTCTTCTGCATCTTCTTTAAACTCTGTTCCAGGGTCTCCTTTACCAATTCTTCGGGAAAATTATCGATGTTCAAATCCCCTGACGATACATAACGATGAAGCAAATCATAATAGAATGACTTGATCTTATCTCGCTCAAATGCTTCGTAAGGAACGAAATCTATTAATTCTACTGATGTCATTTCGCTATCCCCGAGCGTATATTTTAAAATAACGAGACCGCCGAGGAACATTTTTAGGACATGATCTTCCAGGATTGCCATTTTACTCGGAAATGCCGGAACCTGAGCTAACTCTTGTGCTATCTGCGATTCCGAGGGACGCTTGTAGCCATATATCGACCAGATATAGGTGCTCACGAAATTCGGATGAAAACGTACCTTGTTGCGATAGAACGACCATCCTCCATCTTTCTTCTTAACCAACATATCAGAATCTACGCTGCCATCCTTATAATGATACACCATGGCATAGATGCAACCTGTCTCGTTACGAAAAACAGACTCAACATCTGCTTCCGTCTGCTCTACCTCCCTTGGTTCCGACATACGCTTAATGGCATTGTTGAACTTCAAATATGCTGAACTATCAAAATATTCGTCGCCCAAAAAGGTAGGCGTAACAGCAATGGGGTCGTCGCTATCATCCTTCGGAAAGAATAGCTTTTTAGGATTGATTACTCCTTGTTCCATACGCCTTATTATTTATTGTGGTCGATGATGATGTTATATTTGGCGAGGACGGGTTCCAAGCCGGTCATTACGCCTTTACCGAGGAGAGGGACGGCATCGAGAACGCTGTAGGGGATGACCTTCTTCTTCGGAAGCTGCTCACGATTGGCTTCCTCTTCGAGAAGCTTCTTGCAGGTTTCCAACTCCTTATCGGCATCATCGCGCTCATCCAGGGCTTTCTTGTATTTGGCATTCAGCTCATCGTATTGCTTCTGGGCTTCCTGGGCTTCCTGACGCAGCTTAGAAATATAATTGCTTGCCTTCTGCATAGTGGCATTCGCTTCATCGACTTTCTGCTGAAGGACGGTTATATCTTTTTGGTGCTCGGCTTTCTGGGCTTCCAGCTGACGCTGCAGGTCGGAGAGCTTCTGACGAAGGACATCGGTATCATTGTCGGTTCGGATGAAATCAAACAGGCGCTCAATGTTCTGCCTTAAATGGGCGCAGGTTTCGGAAGTGGTACCGATAAGGGCTACGGCTTCCTCGGCGGTGAGCGTATAGCCTGGGGCGGATTCCTTTTTGCCAGCGATGGAATCGCTGGGAACGGGAGCGAGAGGGAGATTTTTATCAGGTGCTCCAGTGAGGGGCATTGCGGCTTTCTTCTCCTCGGCTTTCTTCTCCTCGGCTTGCTGCTGTTCCTGGACCATGGCGATGGCGGAAGGCATATCTTCCAGCTTGTCGTAGTAATTTTCTTCCTGCGCATCCAGGGCTAGGCGACCTTCGTAGGTTTCCCACAAGCCATTGTCGATAAGGTAATAGATGGCAGAGAGAACGATGCGCTCGCCGTACTCCTCGGTGTATTCATTAAGAGGAGCTACCCAGGCTTTTTCTACCACATCTTTCAGCCATTCCTTGTAAATGATACCGTTCAGCTTCTCTTTATCCCCTTCCACGGCATAGCAGGAAGCGATGCGAGGAATAACGTAGAGGGGTTCCGTCTTCTGTAGGAAGTTCTCGAAATTAATTCCGAGTTCCTGGCGGACTATATTGCTCACACTCTTGAATTTATATTTCTTCAAAAGAGTGCGAAGGATATTTTGTTGTTTCGTGTTCATGTTTTTATTGCTGTTTATTGTTTGCTATGAGTTCATGCTTCTGCAGACTCCTGCGCTGGGTCTGCTGGCCAGCCATTCTCACTATAGCCAGCCTTGCGTTCCTCGGCTAGGACCTCACGGCTTTTCTCGTAATATATAGGCTGCTCGCCTGCGGTTACTCGTTCCTTGTTATATCGGGAAAAGGCGATACCAACCTTATCCATATACTCCTCGTTAGCACGGCGTTTTGCTATCTTCTCATCATGCTTGGCTTTATCATACTTGGCACAGGCATCTGTACGCTCGGCGGTCAGCAGGAGTTTATATGCCTTTCGGTCGAGGAGTTGCTGGTGTATGAATGCTTCCAGTACTTGCTCTTGTAATTCTTTGAAGGCATGTTCCTTTTCCTCAATCATCTTCTTTGCCTTCATATACTCAGCAGCAGCGTTAGAGCGAACTTCTCTCGCTGCGTCCTGCTTGTCGTCTCTCTCCTTACGCAAAGGAGTAAGAACTTGTCTCTGAAATTCTTCTAATGTTTTCATTCTACTCTATAAATCTTTATTGTATTAAAACTCGAATTATCTAATTGAAAAGCGAAGGGTTCTGTCTCTTCTCTTTTTCTTTTCTTGCCTTCTTCATTTCCTCCTCATATCCCTTCTTAACTTCGGCAGCCTGAGTAAGGCGTTCCTTCAGATCCTTACGGGAAATCAAAGGATTGGCATTGACGATGGAAATAAACAAATCTCTGCCCAGCTTCTTATAGAGAGGAATAAACTCCTTATCTACCAAGTCGGCTGACTCGCCAGAAGGGATGCCCACCTGGTACAGGTCTTTACCCTCCTTATTCACGATGAGGAGAGTTCTCTTCTTACCACCTTCACCAGTAACCTGCACACCTCCGGAATACTTGGCTACGCTCAGTTGGCTATTCATCCAAGACTCTTTGGTAAGCAGGATGGCTTTAAATTCTTTTTCCATATCTTTACCTTATTATTGTGTTACTAACTAACCTGCTCCATCTCCTTATCCGGACAATCGGCGGTGTTCTGATACTGCACATACCGTTTCCGTTTGCAGCAGTACAATCCGCCGATGCAATACCTACCGTGCAGGCATACCCAGCAAGCCTTGGCATCAGGCTTCTGCGAACAATGGGTGATATTAACCATTTCGTTTTTATTTAAAAAAGTATATATTACCTATCTTTTCGGCTGCAAAGATACAAAAATATTTCAAACAATGATAGGTTAGCTATTGTTTAATTTATAATTTGGTCTAAATTTAAGAATTATTATATATTAGATACTAAAAAAGGTATAGTTTTAAGACTATACCTTCTTATTATTATATCTTTATCCTCATTGCTTTTCTTCTTTCAGATCATTCTTGATTTCGTCCCACATTGCCATTTCCACCTTCTTACCATCGAAATGACCTACGGCTACCAGTTGACCTCCTTCCTCGGTGGCATCCGCCGAAGAGATAGCGTTGCTGCGGATGATCATAATATCGAACTCATGGATGGCATCCAGGATACTCTTCATATTGATGTGCTGCATATCCTTGCGTGCATCCTGACGGATGCGCTGTATATCAGCATCGGTAAGCTTAGTCTGGGTCTGCTCCTGCGCCTTTCGCACGGCTGCCGTCTCCAGGTCTAGGCGCTGCTGCTCGTAGGCATTACCCACCAGTTCGGCATTCTTTAACTGCGCTAAGAGATTGATGAACTTCTTGAATTTCTCAGGTCCCAACGACATCACGGAGACTGCGAGGCTCTGCTCCAGCAAAAGAGTCTTGCCCTTCACCTGCCAATGAAGCAAGCCAGAACGCTCCCACTTCGTAATCAAAGCGGTGAGGGCGCTTAAATCTTTTAACGCATTCCCTGTCTTTTTTCGCTTGAGTTTTTTAAAGATGAAGACTACAAGAACTGCCCCTATCAGGATGAGGGCGATTCTTACTAAAAATGGAATTTCTATCATAGTTTATATTTCGTTTTTAAAATGAGTATTCTTATTTAAAAAGCCCTCCTATGCTCACGCACCGGAGGGGAACCAATTCACCTAAAAAGATGAACATCATAGAGTTTAAAAAACTATAATCTAACTAACCAAAAAAAACATGAAGTCTTATTAATCACTACTCACTCATCACTAATGGGTAATAAACCTGATTCCGTCCACTTCGAGTACCAGGATGTCGTTCACTACCCTTATCTGCTTGCTGTTGACGAACTGCACCTTTCGCTGGTGGCGCAGCACATCTACCTTCAGGCAGACGCATTCACCTTCATCCACATGTCCGGTCTTGGTGAGGAACTTGATGTAGAACGGCTTACGTTCCACCTTCCTCGCCGTCTGCGGATGCACGTAGCCAGTTACCTGCTGACCGCTGCGTGGATCTATCCACTGCCACTTTTCGCAAAACTGGCGGAGGTTCTGATAAGATTGGGTATATCTGCTCATAACGATATGATTTAAGTTATAATACTTCCGAAGTCATGGTGATCGCGAGGAATCTCCTTTACCGCATCCTCTTCATAAGGAGGAAAATCGGTGTTCAGAAAGCGGTTGAGGATAGCATCCTTAACGTTTCGCTTATCCTTAGCTACCTTCTGACGATGGCGAAGCACATCGGGGAAGCAGACGTTCTTCAAAGGGTTCGACCAATCGGAAGAATTATCGCATGCCGAATAGTCGGGATAGAGCACCATTGAGTAATGCGAGAGCTTACTCGTAGGGGTATCAAGCATAGAACCCGAAAGGGTGAATGCCTTTTCCTCGTTGTAGAGAACCATGTGTGATGTCTGGACAGTTACGTCCTTATGATGCACATAAAGGATTCTATCCTTATATTCCTGCAGGTGAACATTCAGCCAGTCCTCTACACTCTTGTCGGTGGAGAGTATCAGGTGGGTAATCCATCCCCGCTCAAAGCAAGTCTGAAGGTAGTGGGTGATATAACCGGTTGCCGAAGTACGGCTTACGGTCATAGCCAGCACCATCACGCAGAAATGATTCTTCGTCACCCTGTTAGGGGTCGTATCAGCCAAATATCCGATGGCGTGGAAGAACTGATCCATCCGCACATCGCCCTGAGTGTAGAAGCTCAATGCCCGCCGTGGTGCCTGCATCACTGCCTTGGGCAGTTTTTTATCTACACAGCAGGGCGGAATAAACAGCAGTGTATCGTCCATATTCTTATCTTAATATTATCAGTTTGATGTAAGTTTAATCATTCATTATCATCGGCATGAGCAGGGTCAATGCCAGTGGCGATGACTCGTTGGCGGTGATAGTTGCTGCACGGCTTGGGTCGCTCAAGTGCAGACAGACTGTATCGCTTGGAATAGGTGCAAGGGAATCGAGCAGACTGCTTGCCTTGAATCCGATGCTATGACCTTCCGGACAAGTTCCGTCGGTGATGAGCACCTGATCGTTGGCTGACATGTTGAAATCCAAATCCTGCGCACAAATATCGAGGAACATACCGTCCTTCTTCAGCACGATGAGGTTGCTGCTCTCGCTGGCGAAGAGTGCCACACGCTTCACTACGCTTGCCAACTCTCGCTTATCTACGACAATCTTATAAGGGTTGTTCTTAGGGATGACGGAGTTATAGTTAGGATACTGTCCTTCTGCCTTCTTGCAGACGAAGGTAATATCACCCGAAGTAAAGCGTACCATGTTCTCGTTAACTTCAATATCAATATCTTCGCAATCGTCGAAAACGGAAAGGGTTTTGAAGAAAACGCTATATACGAGAATCTTACCAGGTGTTCCCTCACGGAAGAAATCGCTGCCTCCCGTTTCTGGGTTGTTGGTATGGATGAGCTTGATGAGGGTATGGCCGTTTGATGCCACGAAGGTGACATCACTTCTATCCTCGGCTACATCTATACAAAGACATTTCATCACCGGGCGAAGTTCTGAATCAGATACGAACTTGCCGGCATGAGATAAGACGTTCTTGAAGGTTGCCATCGGAAGGGAAATATGGATGCTGGCATTATCAAGCTGCGCTGCACGAACGAAATCCTCGGCACTGAAGTAAACCAGACTTACGTTTCCTTTCTTTACGTTATCGCCATTCTGAGTACAGTATTCGATGTTCATATTGCGCTCCTTATCCTGGGAGAGGTCCATGGTAACTACGCAGTCGGATGGAAGCGTAGAGAGGAGAGATAGTAAGGATGTGATAGGCAGAACAGCATCTTCCTTGAAGCTGCCTTCTACGATGGTGAGAGGTGCAGGGATGGTAAGTTCGGAATCAGTTGTGGCTGATACAAAGAAGAACTTTCCATCTTCCTTGCGCTGGGTGAGAAGCACGTTGGCTAATATAGCGATGGTTGTCTTGCTGTCGATACACTTCGCTGCTTTCTGCAGGGCTTGGCGGAGCAAGAGGGATGATTGCGCTTGTATTTTCATTTTTGCTTTTCTTTTTTTTCGTTAATAATGCCCAGCGATGGAATCGCTGGGAACGGGGGCCAGAGGGGGGTAAGGTTCTTTTTACCTTTTTACTCTTTTACCTTTTTACCTTTTCTAGAACGGCAGGTCGCTGTTTGGATCGTCGTAGCCTGGCATGCTGGAGTAATCATTTGCTCCGTCGGCTGGCGGAACATAGGCGGTGGCATTGCCGGCTGCGCCGTAGGCTTGCTGCGGATAGGACTGCTGGGTGGCAGAGAACTGCGGCTGATAAAGGCTGGCGATGCGCTTATTCATGCGGTTGCGGATAGCCTTGAAGAGATGGGTGTTCTCATCGTTGTAGTCCTGATTCACGATGTCAGGATCTTTCTCCTTGCTGAACTCCTTCACCTGCTCTACGAGCTTAGGGAATGCCTTCGCCATTGCCTTGACGAAATCAGCAGAATAAGACATTTTCATTTCGTGGGTAGGTACGCTCTTGTTGGTATCTCCACGCTCGGCATTGCTCTGGCGTATCTTATTCTTATACGCCTCGTTGTAAGGGTCAATGTTGACTCTCAACTTTGCATTCTGCTTGCTGGCATCATTCTTTGATGCCTCCACCCGGATTTCGTTCACGTCGAGAGGAATGCAGACGTATGGGCGCTGCTTATTCTTCTCGTCGATACCTACTAAGACCTTGGCTCCATTCAGAGCCAACAGGTCAATATTACCGTTAAAACTTGCCATAATTTATACTTTATAAAAATTCTATTTCTTTGTTTACAAACTTGATATATGTTTGGAAGAACTGCGTTACCTGCTCGCAGGCTCCGCTGCCCGTATAGGTGCATCTGCCCGTGCAGTTGGTTCGGGTGCCGTCCGGGTGCTCGCAATACTCACCTACGCCTGTACCGCCTCGGTGTTGAGGGCAAAGATACACGAAAGTATCTACCCAGGCTTGGCGATTGGCTACCCTTAAGCCTTTCTTCTTCTTTACTGCTTCTTCTTTCTTTGCCATGACTTATTTAAAATTTAGACCAGCGATGGAATCGCTGGGAACGGAGGCCAGAGAGCCAATTATTAATTATCAATTATCAATTATTAATTAAAAGGGGAGGTCGCTCTTGTCGATGCTGGCTACCGCGGCTGCGGCATTGCTGCTATCGCTGCCATTCAGCATTTGCTGCCTTCTGCCCTGCTTGCGCAAGGTGAAGGCTTTCCAGCGCTCTTCCTCTTCTGAGGTGAGGGTGACGATGTTGCCATCATCATCTCGATATGGCATTGGGTCGGGACCATCCACATACTCTTTAGCTATGCGCTTCAGTTCGTCGTAGCTTTCTGGGATATGATCCTTGCCCTTTCGGAAGAAGAAATAGACGTGCTTGCTCGTCTTTACCCTGCGGATATGCTTCGGCTCTACGCTATCATCATTCTCCCACTCCCTGCCTACGAAGTATTCCTCCGTTATCCAGGCTCGGAGCTTGAAGCAGCCGTGGCGTTTATTATCCTCTCCAACCAGAAGGCTCTCAGGATTGCAGTCGATATTCATATTCTCGCAATACTTCCTGATTTTCTTCTTGAAGGTGGCTCGGCTGTATTCCTTACTCTTACCCTCGCTGGTATCAGCCCAATCTCGCATGAACTCATTAAACATTTCGTCTGCACAGATAGGCGCTGAATATACTTCATTGCGGCTGAAGAACCACTCAAAGTAGTTCACCGTGTTCTCGGTCAGCTCTCTTACCATCAATCTTCGCTGAACGTTCTTCTGCGGAGCAATCACGAAGGTATGGTTGCGCATGATGAACTGCACGGCTAGGGCACAGATGTATATCGCCTGATTACGGTCTCGCTCATTCAACTTCTCGGGGTCTGAAGCGAGATTCTTCATTACCTCTTTAGGAGAGCGCGCCAACTTATGTTTCATCGGGTTATCACCGCAAAATCTGTCGGATAATGACACCAAGGGAAAACGTCTGAGCGTACTATCTTCGCTATCACTTAACTGATAGTTGCTGGTAATCACGTTTAATGGCGATTCCTCCAGTTTGAAGACGATAGGGTCGCCGAACTTTCGTTCTACCTTAGCTCCCGCTGTTACCTTATTATATAAGTATTTCATCGGGAAACCCGAAGGCTTATCTTCCCAGTGAATTACTCTAAACTTGCCAGGATATATCAGCAAATCGGAAAGGCAAAACTTGGCATCAGCTACCGTGACGAAATCCTTCATATCGACACGCAACACGTTCACCGCTGAACCTACCACGAGGTTTATCATCAGTGATTTACCCGAACCGCCACTTGCCTGTTTCTCGTCCTCCACCTCGTCTTCGAGGAGATAAGGGCAGATACTCTGCATATCAGCCCATGAGCGATAACAGATTCTGCCTAAACAGGAAATCATGTTGGCGAAATGAGAGTTGATATTGGCGATAGCTTCTGCGGGCATCGGCTTCTTGTTGTGAATACTATCCTGCTCCAGTCTCCACTGCACATTGCAGCAACCGCGTATCACTCTCAGTACAGGCCAAAGTTCCTTTTCCTGCTTGCCTTGCCAATCCACCTGCCAGCGGAAAGTCTGCGCCCAGTCTTTGAGGTCTTTCTTCTTCTGTTCGATTTCCTCTCTTGTAAAGACTGGTGAACCGTCCTCATTAACCTGCGCCTCCTGCTGGGCAATAGCTGCTACTTTATCTTTATATTCCTGGCTCTCGCTGATAACAAAAGGAGGATTGAATACCCTCATCGTGAAATCATACGGTTTCTTTGCCAGGGATGGAATGAAGAAATTTAACCGCTCGTAACTGACTGGCGTGATGGCTTCGGGGGTAATCTTCAGTGCCACATTACGGAAAAAGAAATATTCCGTATGGGCATCGAAACTCTCGGTGAAATCTATCACCATGCTCTGCAAGCCTCCAGCCGATTTCTCGCTGAAATTCTTATCTATCAGGTTGGCACAGTCTGACATCATTCTGCGCTCCTGATCATTGTGCCGCCAACTCTGTTCGGTAAACTGCAGGAGTTGGGTCTTCGTTGCTTGGATGATACTCTTCTGGTCGATGTATTCCACGAAACATCTGTCCAGATGAATATACTGACCTACGAGGTCGGTACTCTCAGGGTCCACCATGCGGTAATATCCGTGGCAGGTCATAAAGAGCCACACCTTGGTAGGCGATACCTTGCAGGTAGGCGGTTTAGGCTTGCCGCTTCTCGGATCACGGGGATATTCTATCTCGAATGGGTCCGTATTGTTGGCACCCCGCAATCTCGAATATAACGGCAACCTTATATCATGGTCGAACTTGAAGTTGTCGGCATCATCCATGTGATAGCACATCAGATAATCTCTCACTGAGCGAGGTGAGCAACCGTACAACCAGTTCCACCTTTGGTTATATCTGCTTCTGAAACCATCGGGCAGCGTGGCGTAGCAAATATCGCAATACTTGGTTGCGATGGCTCCACAATCCCTTTGGCTGGCGATGTCGTTAGGGTAAAGCATGATGACCCTTTCGGCAAATCGCTTCATCTTCTGATACTGCACGGCATTAAAATCTAGCTTTTCCTGCCTCCACTGCCCACGCTCAATATACCAGAAGTTTCTTCTGCCTAACGAGAAGGCTACGTGGTACCAGCAGTATTTCTGAAAATGATTATCCTGCGCCTTATCCTGACGCAGGGAACGCATGGCGTAATAAACGCTCAATGCGTCTTCGGGCGTTCGGCAAAACACGATGTTCTGCGCCTTGATGTCGCCCACATCTATAGGTTCCTGTTCTGAATGGAAGGTACCTTTCGGTTCACCATCCTTGGTTTCATTCTCTACCCATATCTCCTTATTCTCAGTATAAGGCTCGTCCGGTTGCAGCTTTTCTATTGCCGCATGAACGGCAGTAGAGTTGTTACTCCGATGGTCCATGGCATAGGTGAAAACCTTATCTCCCATGAGCCACTTGCTTACCTTCCTTATGCTGTGATCCTCGTTGGTAGAGAATACTATCGGGTCTTGCTGCATCGCCGGACGGAAGAAGCAACCACAGCTTCCCTGCGGCGCTATCACATCGGTGGCGAAGCAGACGAAGAGCGGATTCCAAGGGGTTCCGTAAATGATTTCACTCACCTGCTGCCCGTTTCTTACCACGTTAGGCAAGGTTACTTTATCCACGGCATAGATGCGGAAATCATCATTCAACATCTGCGTAGTAAAGTCCTTGCCGAAACCATATTGGGGTATTCCCTTCACCATTGTGACCTCGCACCCCAGGGCTGCAAGCTCCTGGGGGTTGAAATCGGTTTTTGGAATAAAAGAAAATGAGCTTATTGTATGCTGGGCGATGGTACGGTAATCCATTCTTGCAAAAAGCATCGGCCACTTGGCTCTTGTCTTTTCGTTATCACCATACACCTTTACCACGAGGTCGTGACATAGGCGCAGGAGACTGGCTCCGTGCATCGGCAGGTTACGCATTGCCGCATACAGCTCCAATGCTCCGTAGCCACTCTTGCCTGTCTTGGTACACATCCAGCGCAGGGCACCATGCTCTGCTGGGGTGTCGTTATCCACTCCTACACCATTATACATTCCTCCCCTCTCACCACGATAGATGATGAGGTGAGGAGTCTGCTTTGCCTTGTCCTGCCCGTCATCGTCTGCCTCTTCCTTCTGGCAGAGGGGACAGAAACAAGCAGTCTGCCCTTCGATGCGCTGCTCATCGGCAGGCTTTACGAGGAAAGCCATGTCGAGATTGGCAAGCTGGTTTAGTATAGGATGGAATAACATATCTATATCGAGAGTTTATAGAGTTTAAAGAGATGGGGAAGGCTACACTCTTGACCATTGACCAGCGATGGAATCGCTGGGAACGGGGGCACGGAGGGATAGACCAAACTTCAAGTGTTTATACCTTGCCGGGTTATATTCTGGAGCGAGCGGTCGGAGCATTTTGTAAATCTGTGGTACTCGCCCGATGAATATTCCTAACGCCAAGAAGCGATGGTAAAGCAGTCCATGCGCCTTTCCAACACCGGCTAAAGTATAGCGTAACGCAGTCGTGGGGCATTGCTGCTTCCACTATCCTTCTCGTCAGAGTGTTTCCAGGAGCCTCCCCTATTCTCTTTATATCAATATTTTCAAGAAAGGAAGACATTCGGGGCGATCCGCCAAATTTCGAGAATGCTCCCACTGCCGCATCGATAAGTATTCCTCAAGCTTTTTAATTCAGACTTTTCACTTATCGTTCCGAGACTGCGGTGGGGGGGTATCAACTTATCAGTGAAGCTTTTCAGCGTTCACTCATCGCCCGTCCTGTCTTCCTGCCATTTTAACCGATGGCTCGGTTGTCTAATAAATAAAAAATCGGATGGAACGTATCATATCCGAATGCGCATGATGTCATGCAATATCTTTTGTTTATTTCTTCATATCTTCACGTTTTTATAAGTTTAAAAACTTTTCCAGACGATAATGCCTTATCCTGCAGTTACAGATAGTTTCCATACGGTGTACTATCATCGCTGAAAGACTCTCTATCGTCAGGAACTCGGTATTGAGACCGATGATCTGCACCTCCTGCCTCCAGTATATCTTGCCGTTTTTTCTGCGGCAGCTATGCGAAGGATAGATGATGATGTCCTCTATGCTGCCCGCCATCATCTTGCAGAGATATTCGCAGGCATCCTTCAGCAAAGCGAAGGGCGCATAGAAGATCAAGGTTGGAATATCATCCCTCAGTCCGCTCATCGTCTCGGTATAGGCGAAGCGATGCAGCATTTTATATCGGGATAGATTCCTATGCTTCTGCTGTATGCCTGCCCTATTTGGGATATAAGGCAAATCGAATAGCCTAGGCATAGACTTCTCTTATCTTCTGCATCATCTGCCAGGTGCTATAGATGCTGCGCTTGCAGTCAAAGACCGGGTCATGCGCTGCACCTTCATCATCTGTGATGTCCTTGTAGTCTGTAGTCAGGGCATAAGCTTTTTCGAGGGTGAACCTCTCCTCGTTAGGCTCGGCTGCATCCCAGAGGATTCTCGCCATTTCCTGATAGAACGTGCGGTGGTCTCTAAACTGGGTATGCTTGATGCGGAACGTGATACCCATCTTATAGCAGATGTATCTCAGGATAGCCACATCGAAATCGGTACCCTGTGCCCAAAGGCAGAGGTCTTCATCGCCGAGCTTCTTCTTAATGTCATCTATCCAGTCGAAGAGGTCGTTTACTACCACGTCGATAGGCTGGCAAGGATGCTCGTCGCAGTCATTGTCGAGCAGAGCGGCTTTCGCCTCGCTGCTCTGCTTTGCCCACCAGTCGGCAGTGCTCTGGTCGAAGGTGAACCCATTGAGGAACATGCTTCGCAAATCTACATGTGCGGAGAAGGTTGAATTTCTCAGCACGCCATCGCCCTCCTCAAAGAAGGGCGACTCTTTACCGTAGCGCTTCCATGCCACCGCAGCAATGCTCATCACGGCTGCGGTGGGGCATAGAGCGCAGGTTTCTAAATCAATAGTTACATCTATCATTTGTTGTAGTTATGCTTTTTTTAGACCAGCGATGGAATCGCTGGGAACGGGGGCGCACTGGGGATAGTTTATAGTTTATAGTTTATAGGGGGGCTAGCGCTTTTGAGCGGGAGTGCCCTATCAACTATTATCTATTAACTATTAACTTTCTTACTCCTTCCTGCTCCCATGGCTTCCAATCATCAGTGGTGAAACGCTTAATGATGGTGGTGCGGCTCATACCTCGCTCCTCCATAAAGGCGAAGAACTTCATGCAGAGTCCATTGTTCGCCTTCTTTAAGCAGGTATAGAACACACCCGGTTCGTCGCTCTTGGCAAGTTCTGCCAGATAGCCTTTCTTGCCTATCTCGTTGCCCAGTGCATCGGTTTCTACGTATTCAGCCAATAGCTTACCTACTTCAGGTATAGCTAAGAACTGTTTTTTGCAGTCGTTAACGCCTTGGATCTCCCAGGCATCAAAACCTTTCTGGAAAAATCTGAGATAGAAAGTAGAAGTAGTGAATCCCTTAGTCGATAAAAACTCAGCTAAGTTCTTCTTTTCCTCCACCGAAATATCATTTACCTCTAATGGAGTATCTTTTCTACATATTTTTTCTATGATTTCCTTTGTCATTTCGATTTTATTTCTTAAATTTGCTGCAAATTTAAATATTAAAAGTGAAACTACCAAACGTTACCTATATTTTCTGCCGAAAATTAGGGGAATTTAACATAGGTAAGCTATATTAATTGATTTTTGGATGAACAGAATAGAGTTATTCACCTTATAAATATAGATGAGATATGAAGTACTTTTATAACTATAGCTTCCTGGATAGATGGATGGAAGCTAACAGGGACATCACCAACAAGCAGGTGATGCGTGCAATGGGTACTACGAGTAATACATGCCTAGATAGCTGGGTGCGCATGAAGTCGCCGCTGCCTACCATCGCCCTGCTACGCTTCTGCAATGCTTTTCATGTTCCGTTGTCGGCTTTTATCGTGGATGCAGATGCCCAGGATGAGGACATGGAGCACGTGCGCCCTGATGTTAACGACCAGTTTGAACCGGATGGCGGGTATCTGGGGAATGATGCAAAAAGACAACTGGGCACGAGGGCACTCCGCGACCCGCTCGACGTGGATAGGATCAAGTCGGTGGTTCCGGGATTGACCAGCGATGGAATCGCTGGGAACGGGGGCGTACTGGGGACGAGTGCAGGGAAGCAGGGAGCGGCGGCTGGCTCGGGGGCTGTCGTGGAGATGGCTTCTGGAGAGGATTCTGTGCCAATGGCGGAGAAAGCGCATGCTAAAGCCATAGAGCATGACATTAGCATGGATATGCTTAACCGCATGCTTGATATTATAGCCGAGCAGCAGAAACAGATAGGCGACCAGCAGAAGCTCATCGGCGAGCTGACCCACCGTTTGAACTCCCAGCAGACTGGGGATAATTTGATGCAGACGGGGTATGATACCCAGCAGGGGGGGATATGGGATGGTGGCGGAAGAGATGCACCATCATGAGTGATTATAAAAAAACAGCCAGCTATCCATCACGGACGGCTGGCTGCGATCGTATAACCTTTAAAGCTTTTTTTTGGAATACTTTGAAAAAACCTAAAAACCTAAATATAATATATAAGATAAATGTATTTTAGCTTTCGTTCACGGCTGCCATCTTGCGGCGAAGGAACTCCTTTTCCGTGATGGCCTTGCAGTCCTCACCTTGGCTCTCGTAAGGCACATCAGTGTAAAAGTAGCCGTGATGCAGGAAGAGTACTGGCGTGGTGTTGCCGAAGGTAAAGGGAAGCTGTACTTCCTTTCCGTCCTTATCCTTCGCCATTTTAGGTTTGAACTGCAGGATGGAGATAAGAGCTGCTTCGTTCACTACTGGAAGGGCTAACATTTCTTTTTCCAGTTCGCTGCCTTCATCAGGTGTGAAGAGCGATGTGCTCTGCCATCCGTCCTTGGTAGGAACCTGGACGTTCTTCCAGCCTTCCTTGTGGATGGTGTTCTTGAACTCCACCATCGCCACGCCTCCGGCAAAGCCTTCGGGCGATTCATAATAGGTATCGCCGCCCTGCTGCTCTACCCATGCACGAGCCTTCTCGCTTGCTTCGTTGCACTCGGCAAGGAATGCTTTCAGCTTCTTGCCTGTTTCGCTTTCCTCGGCTATCTTCAGATAGTTGTGAGGTTTATTGCTTCTTTCCATAAATCCTTTTTATTTTAATTTATAATTTACAATTAATAATTTATAGCCTTCTTGCTTATGGACCAGCGATGGAATCGCTGGGAACAGGGGCTAGAGAGGGGAACTGCATTCTATGCTAGCCTTTCGCCTTGCAGTAGATGACCGGCTCGCCGCTTTCATCATTTCTCATCTTGAAGCCACGATAGCCTAACTCCTGAAGGTATAGGCTCAACGGGTCGCCCAGGGGGCAGACTACTGCCTTGAAGTAGCTTCTCAACTGGTAATCGGTGTAGGTATCGCAACCCTCCGTCCAATGATCCTGCGGCTCATACTGATTGCAGAAGGCTTCAATTTTTGCCGGAATAACGAAATCATCCAGCGTTACTTCTGCCTGCCCGTCGTTATCGATGATGTCGCCATCATTTCTTTTCCTGTTCTTGCCCATGGTCAATATGCTTGTTGAGGGTTGCTAATATCAGCACAACTGCGAGTATCAGGAATAACGCAAAGGCGTTTTTTCGGGCTGTCTGCTGCCAGGTAGCCTTTCTCGTTTCGTCGGTGTTCTTATCCTGCGTATCTGATAGGCTGTCGGTGGCTGCCCAATGGGTACCCACATCGCTCTTGCTGCTGACGGAAAGGCTATCGATGGTTTTCTGCATCCGATTGATTTTCTGCTGCTGGAGTTGTAGCTGCTCATCGTAGGAAGACTGGTTGTTGTAGCTTCCCTTACGGTGGGTAGTGCGATGGGTGGTCTTCTGTCTGTTGCCGGAAGAATCGGTGGTCTCGGTGGTTTGCTCCTGGATGGTTTCCTCATAGCTGCCCGATTCAGAAGTGGTGGCAGATATATGCTTATCCTCGCTCACCTTCACGGCTGCGCTATCGCTCACCGTCTCGCTTTTATGCACGCTGTCCTGCTGGATGGCTGATATGCTATCCTTTGTTTCCCGATGGCTATCAGTAACCGCACGTCGAGAAGAAGCGCAGGCTGCAAGCATCATCATCGCTACTCCTATCAAGAGTAGATGAATAATCTCTTTCCTTTTCATACGTAGTCATTTTTGTTTTTAATGTTTCTGATGCAAAGGTACGAAAAAGAGGAGAAATGAAAGGGACAAAAAAATAAAAGGTAAAAAAGTAAAAAGGTAAAAAGAGCCTAACGGGGGGTTGGCTTGCTTTTTACCCTTTTACCTTTTTACCTTTTTACCTTTAATCTATCCTCGGTAGAACACCGGAGCAAACGAGCCTTTGCACCCAAAGAACTCCCTGGCCTTCTCCTCGATGCCCAGCTTGCGGATCATATCGAAATCCTCATCGCTGCACTCCACGCAGAAGCGGTCGTTCTTCATGCCGATGAAGGAAAGGCGGGAAATCAGTGATTTTTCAGCGTCGCCTATAACGAGCTTGCAGAACGCCTTCCACTTGTCGGCACCTTCACCCACCTTCGTTTCTATCTTCGAGGAAGCAGGGAGAACGTTGGCAAATAAATCAAGCTGCTGCGGTGGCTCGTTCGCTGTTTGTCGAACAGATTGACCCTTTCCCCAAAGCTCAAGCAAGTGATAGATAAACTCCTCATTCGTTCCGTTCCATCGATGCGGCTGTTCTACCATCCTTGGCACATCTTTGTAGGCGTAATTTTTAAACTCATTCCATTTATCTTCGGCAATGCCCGAAAGGATAGCCACTACCCTGCTTTTATCGAGAGTAGGATAAGAAGCAAGCAGCGTATTAGCCAGTTTACGCTCGGAGTTGGCTCTATACTTCGTAGTATCATTCTTCCCGGTTCCCACCTTCTTGAACTCCAGGAAATCGGGTTCACCTATCTTCTTTCCAGATGTACGAATTTCCTTCATTTCAAAATAGAAATCTATCTGTCCTGCTTCAAACACACGTTTGATGTCACTCAATGCAGTATCTATCACACGAGCCTTGAATCGGCTATAATGAGGATATTGCATTTTCACGACGTTACCTTCAAAATCCCTTACTATCATGCCCAGATAGTCACGAATCTCTTCTACCGATACCTGCGCAATTGCATTCTTGAAGTTCAACATTTTATGGCGGATAAAGTAATACATCAAAGGCATCTTATCTACCCTGCCTATGCGAGCAATATCTACCGGGTGGGTTACATACCCCAGGTTCATATTGAACATATCATCGATAGCTTCTGGATTCAAAGAGATTTCCACGTAGCCACGTACTCGGTCAACGAATACCTCGGTCAAATCCTCATCGTCTTTTAATATACGCTTTTTCACTACGGTACCATGATCGGTGACAGGAATGCTGATGCCACGGAACAATGGCATAATATCCATCACCGGTCTCCCCTCTTTATCATACCCAGGTCGTTCTACTTTAACATTAAGAATACCTTCCAAGGCTAGCCGCACACGGCTGTAAACGGTAGAAGATATTCCGAGTTCGGATAATCTGATACGGACAGGAGGTATATTTTCCTTCTCGTAAGAGTGCATCAACGGCTTCGGATCATCCTTTGAAGCTAACAACTGAGGGTCCTTGTAGAACTTCTCGATATACTTTTGAAGATGTGCCGATACCCTTACCATCACGTTCTGCTGAAGCAGAGTCAAACCGCTTTGAGTCTTCGTATAGGCAAAGGGCGTATTGATATATCGGCTGTCTATTTGCTTATTTTCATCCATAATCGTACCTTATTATATAATGTCACTACATTTGTGGCTAGCTTTCACTACATTTGTGACTAGCTTTCACTACATTTATGGCTAGCTTTCACTACATTTATGGCTAACTTTCACTACATTTATGGCTAACTTTCACTACATTTATGGCTAACTTTCACTACA
>ERZ1026772.239-NODE-239-length-42451-cov-5.829347_pt1 | contig 42451 bp, 30 predicted proteins | sample MGYA00380124_ERZ1026772 | MGnify/ENA primary metagenome ERZ1026772 (study PRJEB33269, sample SAMEA4719760) | human gut metagenome | biome: human-associated habitat; feature: organic feature; material: feces | place: Cameroon | collected 2013-10 ...
CGTAGCGGGCTACGCTGAGGATTTTTATCCTGTGCTATCGGGAAAATAGGCAAGTAATATGGTTTAGTTAATTTAAAAACGTTATACTAGCCATTGAACCCGGCTATTCCAATGGCATGTTCTTTCTCCACAGCTCTCCCCAGACGGAATCGCACAGATTTATGCAATATTCCAGGGAAAAGTCGGGATCCTGAAGGGCGATTTCATTCGCGGCTTCCAACTCCTTCGAATAATCCTCCAGAAAATAGGTTGTTACACCACCAAAGCCGGCTGTCACATGGCTGACTAAGGGGCGGACTCCGTAATCGGTAATCTCTGCTTCACCGGCATCGTTCTTTGCAATAGTAATCTCTGCCATACCACCTACCATACGGTTGGCAACTCCTTCACCGGTTCCTGATGTCCAGTTCACGAAATTACCCAGGGAATAATAGACCAGCATTTCATGACCATTCTCAGGATCTGTAACCCATTCGACAGGCTCGATCACATGTGGATGCGTGCCAAGAACCAGATCGGCGCCATTTTCCAGAAAAACCTGAACCCATTTTTCCTGTGAAGCATCCGGGGTAAGCCGGTATTCTGTTCCCCAGTGTGGACAGACAATCGTAAAATCTGCCAGTTCCTCTGCCCTGCAAAGATCCGCTGCCACCTGTTCCTCGTTAAGCAGATCTACCGCATATGGCATATCTTTTGGAAGTGCAATTCCATTTGTTCCATAGGTATAGTTCAAAACTGCAATGCGTAATTCCGGCAGCTCAATAACCACCGGATCGGCACCACAGGACGTTGCGGTATCCGGGGTATCATGAATTCCCAGAATGGTAACCTGTGGGTATTGCTCTTTCCAATGCTGTGCACAGCTTACAAGCCCTGCCCGTCCTTTATCCATGGCATGGTTAGTTGCATGACAGATAACATTGAAGCCTGTACGCACCAGGGTATCACAGAGGCTGAAGTCTGCATTAAAGCAGGGATATCCGGAAATTCCAAGCTCAGATCCCCCGATAATTACCTCCTGATTCACAAGTGCCAGATCTGCTGCCGAAATTTCATCCTTTGTATATGTAAACAAAGAATCGTAGTCATAGCTTCCATCCGGCTTTCTGCAGCTTTCCTCTACCGGCGTGTGCAAAAGCACATCCCCGACCATCACAATCCTGTATTCCGTTCCTGTCCCGGCTGCTTCCTCTTCGGATTCCGACAATACACTTTCTGCCTGTCCTTTTGCTGACTTTCCCTCTGAATTTTCCAGACCGGCGTCTGCCGGATCACACTCTTTCTGACCGGACTCTGATGGAGCAGAAATTGTCTTCGGAATCGTTAAGTCTGTGCTTTCTACCGAAAGGCTTCCCTGTAAAGTACCCTCGGACAACGTCCCCTTTGTTCCCGCACAACCGGAAAACAAGGCAATCATCAGGATACATAAACCTATTGCCCTGTAATAAATGGGTGTCTTGCACAATCGCCGCTGCAGTCGCTTCATCACTGGTTAAACTCCTCTTCTGCAATACCGATCCATTCTGCCTCCGCATGCTTTTCATCCAGACCGGTGTAATAAAGGAAACACTGGTCCTTGTCAAACAGCATACGGAAATTGTTCGTACCGAACTCGTCATTCGGGCGGAATGCACCGTTTTCCAGCAGTGTATAGGTCATCTGGTAATTAATGCAGTAAGCATACATCGTACCGTCCTGCTCACTTAACACCACCCATTTTCCGGAAATATCGTCTGCTTCCTCCTGATCTGCTCCCCGGAGTCTCAGGACACATTCTTCTGTTCCGTCCTCATTCATGTCAATACAGGTATAGGCTTCAACCTCCATGCCCAGATCGGAATACGGATTCACCATGTTCGGTCCCAGATATTCTTCCATTGTACACGTGCCGGTATCACCGCCATAGCCGTCTGCCGTAATTCCAACGACGATCCCATTATGTAAAATGGTATCAAGATACCGCTGCTCCAGTATCTCATCTGCTGTGGCAGTTGCATCGATATCTGCATTCATGTTCGCACTCCAGATCTCATAGGTATCTATCGGCAGTGTGTCCCCGGGCTTCATGAGTGAAAGGAAATCTGCTCCCGGAATGACTTCGCCCGGAAGTGTATAAGAATCACCCGGATCATCACTCAGACTTTCCTCAAGAAGATCTTCAAAGATAAGTTCTCCATCCACGAGAGAAATCTTCTGCATATAAGCAGCACCCATATGTCCGTAATTCAGAATAATTCCATTCTGTGCAGGACATGTTGCCATTGCCGAATGTCCCAGCGGAATTTCTCCGGCATAAACTGCATTTTCACCATCAAACAGATAGAGCCGGCCGTCAAAATCGGCTTCACAGGTACCAAACTTTACAACAAGCTCCGGAACCCCGTCCTTATCAACATCATAAAGATAATAACCATTCACGCCATAACCATATTCCATTAACTGGTCATACTCCGGATCTCCGGGCAGATAACCAAAAAAGGGAAGATCCTCTCCGAAATTTCCGTTTACCAGTTCTTTCATCAGTGCTTTGTAAGCATCCTTCCATTGCAGATTCTGATCTGCTTCCGCTTCTTCGTTAAGGTCTGTTGTTCCAGATATATCCGTATTCGGCTCTTCTTCACTGCTGCCGGATTCTTCCGATGATCCGTCTGCAGGATTTTCCATGATTACCATAGTATCATCCCGTGTTAGTTCTGCAATCTTTACACCGGCACTGCATCCCGTCATTCCGGTTAATATCATGCCCATACAAAAAAGAACCAGTGCCTTCCTTTTCATAAATACCATATTTCTCTTTTCCATCATCCTTAAGCCTCCGGATGAGAATCTTCCTTATTACGGTTATCGCTGTCTTTCTTTTCCTTCTTATTGTCGATTGCCTTCTTCAAGGCTTCGAGTGCTTCTGCATACTTACCGGAGGTCATGCTCGGATTGCCCTTAATCAGGCCTCTCTGGAATACGTCCCGCACCTTACGGAATTCCAGATGATGATCCTTCTCTACAAAGTAACGGCTTCGCAGGTCTGCGATCTTTTCCTTAACCTCTTCCGGATAAGCATACGGATTCACCTTCAGACGTTCCTTAACTACATTGAACCTCTCTTCGATATTGTCCATCAGATCATTCATACGCTCGCTGCGTTCCTGTCTTCTTGTCTCACGCTCATCATTCGTAACCGCCGCAATCACGTCAAGCCGCTTCTGGATACGTTCCATTTCCTCCCGCACCTTCTCGAGTCCGACGAGGACACTCCGCAGGTCGAGTGCTGCCTTGAAGGATAACGTAAAATCAATCAGAATTCCCACGGACAACACCACAGTAACGATATTAATCACCATTGCAGGTATCCTGAACACAAGTGCTTCCACTATTTTATGCAGAAACTGTGTCATAAATAACGTAAGGAATCCCCATGCCAGTGTAGAGGACAGGCAGATTACACCTTTATAATTGAATTTCTGATTGGAGTAATCCCAGTATCTTACCTTAAATAACGCTTCCATGGTAAGACCGGTTACCAGTTCGAGAACCGTTGCCCCCACGCATCCTGCAAGATAGGTCAGAATAAGATTATCCTGAAACGGCATGGATACCACAAGCATCATAATTGCTCCCGAACCGTAAATCGGCAGGAAGGGACCCCGCATAAATCCACGGTTTACAAATTTCCGTTTGCAGATGGATACGTAGGTGCTTTCGAATATCCATCCAAAGAAGCAGTAAAAGTAAAAGAAAAACAACCACTGTATAAAGGTGTAATGATACATCCCTACAATCTCCTTTGTCCTTAGTTAAAGCTGATGACTTCTTCCTTTGGTTTCTTTGTCTGTTCTACACGGACTGCTTTTAAAACCGGACCTTCGCCGCCGTAATCGGCAAAGTATTCCTTCGTAACCTTTGCAGTTACCTTTACCCATTGCTTATTCGTCAGGGTATTCGTCTTATCATATTCACAGGCAAAGCCTAAAAATGCCATATCCTCTGCACAGCAGGTCATTGCCATACGTCCGGGAATAAAGTATCCCTTCGGAAATTCTTCCGGAATCAGAACCATGCCGACAAACCGGATGGTCTTGCCGATATAGCGGTCCAGATTGTCCATGCAGTCCAAATACCAGATTCCAAAGCCCTGATTATCCAGTTCAATAATCGGCGCATCCAGCTTATAAGGAAGATCCTCTTCAAAGATCTGGTTCACTTCTCCCTGGGAATCCTCGAAAATAATCTCTGCCTGCGGATTTACCGCCTTTACATTCCGACGGTAGGAGGCAAGCTGATCGGTAAGTCCGTCACAACGGTTAAAAATAATCATTTCGGACTTCCGGAGCATTTCTGCAAGAAGAGACCTCATATTCGTGTAATACATTGGGAAGGTCGATGCATCAATCGTTGTAATCTGCTGTTCTACCGACCAGTGCCACGGCAGCTTCATATCCTTAAAGTTCCACATACCATTGTATTCAATGATGACACGTTCCGGCTTATATTTCTTATCCAGCTCCATCAGGTTCGCCGGAGTAAATGCAGATTCGTCATCGATCACTTCCATAATGGTTCTGCTCTGGCTTAAAAGCTCTTCGTCATACTCTTCTTCGCCTTCTTCACAGACAATCAGCAGAGTCTTTCCCTTGGTCTGGAAGTACGGCTGTGCCAGCGTATAGCAGATAAATTCGGTTTTACCACTTTCTAAAAAACCATTGACTATAAATACCGGTTTCATGTTGTTTATCCTTTTCTATTCAAAATTAAGATATCTGTTTTCTGTCACTGTGCAGATAAAGCCTGTGCCACGCCATAGCTTTACTTCATAAACAGTTCTTTTAAGGCATCTTCCTTTAACTTGGAGCCGATGACACAGAACTTACCGGTTACATCCGGTTTGCCCGGACGGATATTGCTTTCTTCCGGAACATAGTCAAAGTAAATAAATCCGCCTTCGGTACAGGGAACCATACCCTTGGCACGAAGAACCATACCGTACTTGTCATCATCATCGAGGGCTGCAAGGATCTTCTCGAGATCTTCCTTGCTGTACTGGTCCGGAGTTTCCATTCCCCAGCTTCCAAATACCTCGTCTGCGTGATGATGGTGGTGATGATCGTGGTCATGGTCATGGCAGCCACAGGTGCAGTCCTCGCCATGCTCATGATGATGCTCATGTTCGTCATGATCGTGGTCATCGTGATCGTGATGATGCTCGTGTTCCTCATGGTCATGCTCATCGTGATCGTGGTGGTGATGTTCATGTTCCTCATGGTCATGCTCATCGTGATCATGGTGATGATGTTCATGTTCCTCATGGTCGTCACCGTCTTCATGGTGGTGGTCATGATCGTGATGGCAGCACTCACCGTCGTGATCGTGGTGGTGATGCTCGTGTTCATGCTCATGTTCTCTCTGTTCCTTCAGCTCTGCCATCAGCTCTGCTTCCAGATCGGCTGCACCCTCGATGGTTGCAAGAATGTCCTTGCCATCCAGTGCATCCCAGGGAGTGGTGATGATGGTCGCCTTGGTATTATGCTCACGAATGAGCTCCACAGCCTTTTTCAGCTTGTCCTCGGAAATATTACCGGTTCTGCTCAGGATAATGGTTCCGGCATGCTCAATCTGATTGATAAAGAACTCTCCAAAATTCTTAATATACATCTTGCACTTGGAAGCATCTACAACTGCTACCGCACTGTTTAATACGACCTCATGCTCGTCAATGACATCCTGCACTGCTTTCATAACATCAGAGAGCTTGCCAACGCCTGAAGGCTCAATAAGAATTCTTTCCGGCTGATAGGTCTTCATGACCTCCTTTAAGGAAGTACCAAAATCTCCGACAAGGGAGCAGCAGATACATCCGGAATTCATCTCTTTGATTTCAATTCCGGCATCCTTAAGAAAGCCCCCGTCAATACCGATCTCGCCGAATTCGTTCTCGATCAGTACGACCTTGCTGTCCTTTAATGCTTCATTTAAAAGCTTTTTGATTAATGTTGTTTTACCGGCTCCTAAAAAGCCTGATACGATATCTATTTTTGTCATGTTTCCAACCTCTTTTCTTTAAAATAGACGGTAACCGTTCAGAACGGATACAACTAAACTCCATTCGTAACATCAGAATATTATAGTCTCTTCCCCTGTTAAAGTCAAATTTCCGTCACATCCTCTACGGCTTTTTCCGCTGTTTTGTTACTGTTCACTCGTACCTCGTTCCAGTAACGATTCGCAGGCTCATTTGAAGTTTTGCTTCGCAAAAGGAGCCTGCTCACTCCTGAATCATGTTCTTACGCAGCCTGACAGCAAGTGTCTGGCTGCTGTGTGAACAGTAACGCTGTTTTTACAGCTTCTTTCCGGTCTTTGCTTCAACGAACCGGCAGATTGCTCCTGCTGCGTCCTCCGGAATCCATTTATGCTGGTTACGGATCATGGTTTCCCTTGCCTGTTCGCTGTCGAGTGCATCCAATGCCTGGAACAGCTCCTCCTTCGTCTTTACCGCCGGAATGGCCATGCCCCGGTTCTTAAAGCATTTCAGGTTCTTGCTTTCACAGCCTGGGATCGGGGATATATGAATCAGCGGAACTCCCGCAACTGCAGCCTCCGTAGAGGAAAGTCCTCCCGGCTTTGTCAGATAAAGGTCACAGGCCTTCAAATAATCCGGCATCTGATCCGTAAAGTTAAGCGGTATCACCTTTTGGCTGGGATGTGCTTTCAACTTATCATAGAGCTTCTGAAAGCTTCCGCAAAGAACGATGAGCCGTACCTTCTCTTCGTTTTCATAACGCTCCAACAGGTACTCCACGATCTGCTCAATGTGTCCGGCTCCCATGCTTCCACCCGATATGAGAATGTAATGCTTATCCTCCTCAAGGCCAAGCTTTTCAATGGCCTCCCTACGGGATTCCTTCTGTGAAAACTGTTTTGATACAGGGATTCCAAGGGGCTTGAGCTTTTCTTCAGGAATATGAAAACGCAGGAAGTCTTTTTTCAGGGACTCCATCGGAATGACATAGGCATCACAATCGGTTTCCTCGGTAAAGGGAATACAGGCATAATCTGTTGCAATAAACAACGTAAACGGGAGCTCTTCTCCCAATGATTTCAGATATGTGATCATTTCTGCCGGATAAAGATGTGTCATAATCACTGCATCAAAATGATTTTCCTTCAGATAATCGTTGAGACACCGCGCTGCCCTGTGATTAGCTCCATACACCGGCGAATGCCCCGGAAGTCTCCGGTAAGCCTCTCCAATGTTATAAATCACTCCAAAGAAACGCGGCATCCTTTTTGCAATAAAAATATACAGACCGTCAATTGCTCTGGTAAGTGCCATACTGCGCAGCATATAGGGATTCATCAGATGTACATGATGTCCCCGGTGTTCCATTTCTTCCTTCACGGCCTTTGCAGCGGAATTGTGTCCGCCTCCCGTACCACATGTTAATATCAGTGCATCCATAATAACTTAATCCTCATTCTTTCCCGTTCTTCTGTACTAAGCTTCATTCGTATACACACAAGAATCGTTATCATGCCAAAGCCATACCGCACCGCCGGTATGACGTTAGTCACAAATAATCCTGCCAGCGTTGCAAGATATGCCGCAATTGTCCGGTAAAAATGCGGCTCCACGCAGACCACCACTGAAAAGAAAATAAAAACGAAAGCAAACACCAGTACCGGCATCCAGTAAGGATATAACCCCAGAAGGGATCCGAAGGAAACCGCGATCCCCTTTCCACCGTGATGCTTCTGAAACAGGGGAAAGGTATGTCCCAATACCGGAGCCGCAAGAACGAGCGCCATCCAGCCATCTGACAATGCCTGAGGTCCCATCCCACGCATATAAAAATAAACCGGGAGAATTCCCTTTAACAATTCACAAAGCAGTGTCAGTACTCCGCACCAGAAACCTCCCTGTATAAAGGCATTCGCCGTTCCCGGATTTCCATCGGTGCTTCCCTGCGTGATATCGGTTCCACATAGTAGTTTTCCCCAGATCTTTGCATATAACACACTGCCGGACAAATAGCCGAGCAGTATAAATAACAGTGCTCTTACCATCATACGTATTGCTCTCCTAATTTTCACGTACTCTCTATCTGCCTTCCGGCAGATGTATGTTAACATTATAACAAAATCCCTATATGATTCCAATAATAATTCTTGAATCTGCAACGATTGTAAAGTTTATGATAACCTCCACTCAAAAATGATCCGCCGGATCATTTTCTCATATGCATGGCAACGAAAGAGCACACCTATGTGTAATAAATACGACATAGGTGTGCTTTGCTGATGTTTTTCCTTCCATGATCTGTCTCTTTTCCATTTAGTCGAGAATCTTTCCGTCAATGGAAATCGTAACGACCTGCCATGGAATAAATTTACCACTGTTTTTCAGAGCCGTCACTGCTGCATGCTCCAGTCCTCCACAGCAGGGAACCTCCATGCGCACGACCGTAACGCTCTGAATATCATTATGCTCAATGATCTGCTGTAACTTCTCACTGTAATCGATATCGTCCAGCTTCGGGCAGCCGATGATCGTAATCTTTCCCTTCATGAATTCTTCATGCATGTTGGCATAGGCATACGCCGTACAGTCTGCTGCAATTAACAGCTTTGCTCCATTAAAATATGGTGCATTCACGGGAACAAGCTTAATCTGGCACGGCCACTGTCCGAGGCGGGAGCTTACGCGAACCGGTGCTCCACCTGCCGTTTCCTTCCCGTCTGCCGGATTCTCCTGTGCCAATGTACGCATCCGTGATCCCGGGCACCCCTGAAATACCGGCCGTTCGGAAGCCGTCTGCTTTTGTGCTTCCAGCCTCTTCTGATGCTCCTCTACTGCCTTTTCGTCATAGGCCGCTGCTTCACGTTCCACAAAGGTAATTGCTCCGGTCGGGCATGCCGGCAGGCAGTTTCCCAGTCCGTCACAATAATCATCCCGGATCAGCTTCGCCTTTCCGTCTATCATCTGAATGGCTCCTTCGTGGCAGGCATTGGCACATGCTCCGCAACCATTACAAAGCTCTTCATCAATCTGAATTATTTTTCTGATCATTTCTGATTCCTTCCTTTCTTGTCGTTATGCCTGCATTATAGTACAATAACAGTGACAAATATGTGGTTATAACCACGAACGGAGGAATTATGAAGCTTTTTGAAACTTTTATTTTTCAAAATTTAACGGAAGAGGAATTCGAAGATATGAACCGTCTTCCTTTTCTTCGGACTGCTTCTTATGAAAAGAATACACCGATTTTTCAGACCGGCGACATTGTTCATGAAATCGGAATCGTTTTATGCGGCTGTGTCCATATCGAGAGCATTGATCTGTGGGGAAACAAAAGCATTCTTTCCCATGTTCCGGAGGGACATGCCTTTGCAGAAACCTATGCGCTCTGTCATGAGCCGATGCTGGTGGATGCCATTGCCTCAAAAGACAGCGAAATTGCGTTCGTGAACACGGATATTCTCTTAAGCGGGCAGCATCATGAAAAGACCTGGTACTTCATAATGATGAATAACCTTTTGCATATTTTAGCACAGAAAAATCTGGTTCTGTCAAACCGGATCTTCTGCACCAGTGCCAAAACTATCCGTGAGCGTCTGTTTACCTACTTTTCGAATCTTTCTGTCAAAAACGGAAGCAAAACCTTTCAGGTTCCCTTCGACCGCCAGCAGATGGCAGACTACCTGAATCTCGACCGGAGTGCGCTTTCGAAGGAGCTTGGCAAAATGCGGAAGGAAGGATTGATTGATTTTCATAAAAATACCTTTGTGTTAAAGGAATAAATCCGGTCTTTTTCTCCTTATGCCTTCAGCATGGCTTTCAGTTGTCTTGCTGCAGCGCTCAATGGATGCTGTGGATCGTAAACGAGGCATACCTTTCTCTCCGGAATCTCCTCCTGAAGCGTAATCGGAACAATTTCCTGCTTCCGGATCGCTTCTTCTGCCATTGACTCCGGTAAAAACGCAAGTCCCAGATCACTTTTTACCAAAGGCAGAATCTGATCAGTCGTCGCCGCTTCTGTATCCGGTCGAAGTTCTAATCCATGGGAAAAAAACAACTGATTATAAAATTGAAAAGTCATGGTTTCTCTTCCAAGACAGATCAACGGATAATTCAGAAGTTCTGCAAGCGAAAGCTGCTGGCTTCCAAGTGCTGTAAAGGTTTTTCCTCCCACCAGAATTTCCTTAAACGGACACAGCATCACCTGCTTTAACGGTGCTTCCAGTTCCGTAGGCGTGGTTACAACCGCAAAGTCGATTTTCCCACTTTTTACGGCTGCAATCGCTTCCGGCGTGGAATGGTTATAAATTTTCAACCGGATGCCCGGATATTCCATATGAAACGCTTTCAGCTTATCGAGCAGATAGATATTCAGTGCGGTCTCACTTGCCCCTAACGAAACTGCGCCATGGGTAAGCCCCGTGCTGTCCGCAAGCTCCTCCTCTGCCATAAAAAACTGGGACATTGCCGCCGAAACATGAACAAAAAGCTTCTCTCCCTCCGGCGTAAGCTGCACACCACGGTTATTCCGGATAAACAGGGCACAGTGAATCTGCTGCTCCAGACAATTCATTGCCCTTGTCACATTGGGCTGACTGCTTCCAAGCACCTGCGCTGCTTTCGTAAAATTCTGATACTTGGCTACATAATAAAAAATCTTATAATATTCATAATTGATGTTCATCGTTTTCTGTTTCTTTCTATTATATCAATTTATGATTGCAGATATATCAATGATATCTTTTACACATCTCACAATCCCAAGTATAATCAGCCTCAGATGAAAAAACAAGACAAAGGAGTGAACTCTTATGAACAAGATTAACAAAGTTGTTTTAGCATATTCGGGTGGTCTCGACACCTCCATTATTATTCCATGGTTAAAGGAACACTATGATAACTGTGAGGTCATTGCCGTCTGTGGAAATGTCGGTCAGACAGGAGAACTTGAGGATCTTGAGGAACGTGCCAAAGCAAGCGGCGCAAGTAAATTGTATATCGAAGATCTGACGGAAGAATTCGTAGATGACTATATCATTCCTACCATGCAGGCCGGCGCGGATTATGAAGGCTACCTGCTCGGCACCAGCTTCGCCCGTCCCCTTCTTGCCAAACGAATGGTTGAAATTGCCCATGAAGAGCATGCCGATGCCATCTGTCACGGAAGCACCGGAAAAGGAAATGATCAGGTGCGTTTCGAGCTGGCGATCATGCACTTTGATCCTGATCTGCAGATTATCGCTCCCTGGCGGGAATGGGATATCCAGAGCCGTGATGAAGAAATTGATTATGCCATGTCGCACAACATCCCTCTGAAAATCAATCGGGAAAACAATTATTCCAAGGATAAAAACCTTTGGCACCTGTCCCATGAAGGATTGGATCTGGAGAATCCCGGCAATGAACCCCAGTATGAAAAGGATGGGTTCCTGGAGCTTGGCATCTCCCCCATTCAGGCTCCCGATAAGCCGGAATATGTCGAACTTTCTTTTGAAAAAGGTGTTCCGGTATCCTTAAACGGTACTTCTATGAAGCCGGTTGAAATCCTTACGGCCCTCAATGAAATCGGCGGCCGTAACGGCATCGGTCTTTATGATGTGGTAGAAAACCGTCTGGTCGGCATGAAGAGCCGTGGTGTTTACGAGACACCGGGCGGCACCATTTTATATAAAGCGCATGAAGTACTGGAAACCCTGACTCTGGACCGTCCTACCCTGCATAAGAAGAAAGAGCTTGCCGTAACCTTCGGTGAACTTGTTTATGACGGACAGTGGTTTTCCCCTCTGCGTCATGCCCTTTCTGCCTTTGTAACCGATACCCAGCAGACCGTAACCGGCAAGGTACGACTGAAATTATATAAAGGAAATCTCATCAATGCCGGTGTATGGTCCCCCTATTCCCTGTATCGTGAGGACATTGCCACCTTTGATGCAGGCGGCAGCTATCAGCAGTCCGATGCCTCCGGCTTTATCCGTCTGTATGGTCTGCCAACCCGCGTGCAGGCTGCCGTAAAGAAACAACACAAGGAGGAAACGTCATGCTGACTGCTGTAACCGGAATCAACTGGGGCGATGAAGGAAAAGGCCGTGTCATCGACCTGTTGGCAGAACAGGCCAATGTTGTGGTACGTTATCAGGGTGGAAACAATGCCGGCCACACCGTGGTAACCGATCAGGGAAAGTTCGTGTTAAACCTCCTCCCCTCCGGTATCCTGCACCCGAATATTGTCTGTATTCTGGGTGACGGCATGGTGATTGACCTCGAACATCTTGCAAAAGAAATCGAGCAGATCCGTAAAAAGGGCGTTACGGTTACTCCAAAGAATCTGAAGCTTTCCAAAAAGGCTACGATTTCCATGCCCTGGCACCGCATTCAGGATGAACTGGAAGAGGACCGCCTTGCCAAAACCGGTGCTGCGTTTGGTTCTACCCGCCGTGGAATTGCCTATGCCTACAGCGATAAGTATCGGAAGAAAACCTTGCGGATCGGCGATCTTCTACATTTGGAAGAGGAATCCGTCAAAACCAGATTAAAGACCATGCTGGAAGCCAAAAATCTGGAACTGGCCGGTTGCTACCATCAGGAGCCGATGTCCTATCCTGCTTTATTAGCCTGGTGTCAGAAGCAGGCAGAGCTCTTCGGCCCTTATATTGCAGACACCGGGAGCTATCTGGACTCAGCCCTCTTTTCGGGGAAGCGCATTGTTCTGGAGGCACAGCTTGGTGCCATGCGTGATATTGACTACGGTATTTTCCCTTATACCTCCAGTTCTTCCACGATTTCTGCCTATGGACCGATTGGTGCCGGAATCCCGGGCAAACCCTTAGATTATGTTGTCGGTGTATTGAAGGCGTACTCGACCTGTGTCGGTGCCGGTCCGTTTGTTGCTGAAAAAGCCATGTCCGATTCCTGGCGGGAGACACTACGGCAGGCCGGTGGAGAATATGGCGCTGCCACCGGACGTCCGCGCCGTGTCGGTCCATTCGATGCCGTTGCCAGCCGTTACGGACTGAAATGTCAAAATGCAGACAAAATTGCACTGACCAAACTGGATGTCCTCAGTGACCTGAAATATATTCCGGTCATTACCGGCTATCAGAAGGACGATGTGGAAACCACGGAATTTGATCCGACCGAAGATCTTGACAGCTATACGCCTGTCATCAAACTTCTGCCCGGATGGCAGAAGGATATTTCCGGCTGCCGGTCTTATAAAGAGCTTCCGAAAGAAGCCAGAGATTATATTGAAGCCCTGGAAGAACTCCTGAATCATAAAATACAGTTTATTTCCGTTGGTGCCAGACGGGATCAGTTTTTAACAAAGGGTGTATGGATCTGATGACAACCATGTTGATGTTGTGTTAGAATGGTTTACGAAAACAGATCCATACAAGAAGGGAATGAACTACAAACGTGATTGCTTCATTAAAATCGTATAAATCACACAAACAAATGTCTGAAGCCTTTGTAACCGCCGCGTTTTTATCCATATCCGGCGGGCTTCAGGATGCCTACACCTATATTTCCCGTGGAAAGGTCTTCGCCAATGCCCAGACCGGTAACATTGTTTTATTGAGCCAGCACATTTTCACCGGAGATTTTCATTCCATGCTCCACTATCTGGTGCCGGTTGTTTTCTTTGCCCTCGGAGTTGCTGCAGCGGAGCTGATCCGGCAGCACTTTCAGAAGGCACAGCGGATTCACTGGAGACAGCTGGTGCTCATGATAGAGATTTTGCTGCTGTTTCTGGTCGGATTCCTACCGGATCAGTTTAATCTGATCGCCAATGCGATGGTTTCCTTTTCCTGCGCCATGCAGGTACAGGCATTCCGCAAGGTCAACAGCTTTGCCTTTGCCAGCACCATGTGTATCGGTAACATCCGCAGCGGCATGGAATCCCTGTGTGCATATCGCAGGACCCATAACAAAGAAACCTTGTATAAGGCTTCCCATTATTTCGGTGTCATCCTCCTGTTCGCACTCGGTGCCGGGCTTGGCAGCCGCTTCATCGCACTCTGGGAACTGCATACCATATGGGTCTCCTGCCTGCTGTTGCTTGTAAGCTTCCTGTTGATGTTCATTAAGCAGGAGCTCGAGGAGCATCCGGAAATCCTTGAAGAAGAAAAGGCCATACAGGATGACCTGCATGACCTTCATAAGGAAGCCAGGGAAATTGCACATATTTTAAAGGATGAGCATTCTGATTCCTGAGTAGAAAATATCACCATGACTCATGGCTGTCGGATTCATTAGTCAACATCAATTCTAAATACAACCGGACTATCACTTACAAGCCCGCTCTTAATATGCAATCCCTGCCCGTCTCTTCTCCACTCTGTCTTTTCTGTTGCTCCCAGCGTTTCCACATTTTTTATAATACCATGGAAATTAGCCTGCCTGGAGGCATCCTGTTCGCCAAGAGAACGGATGCAATACTCTCCATTATTACTGCACTTTAAGGCAATCGCATAAAGCTTTCCCCGGGATGTCGTAAACCGGAAATCCTCAGAGGTAAAATTCTTTTTGATTCCGTCTGAGAACTGTCCCTCTACAATCTTTGTGGGACCCTCTCCATATTTTCTCCATACTTTGGTTTCATAGATGGCTTCACCGTTTACTTTCATCCAATCCCCAATCTTTAGTAAGATTTCACGGTCTTCCCGGGAAATCGTTCCATCTGCTTTGGGTCCTACATTAAGCAGCAGACACCCGTTCTTACTGACAATATCCACAAGATCACACAGAATATCTGCTGCCGGGCGGAACTGGTTATTTTCTGTATAGCACCAGGAGTTTAACGCAATTGCTGTATCCGTCTGCCAGAAATAAGGCTTCACATCTGCAAACTGTCCTCTTTCCACATCCGGTACCGCTGTTCCGAACTGAAAAGCATCATGTTTATAATTAATAACCACCTGCTCTCCCCATTCCTGTGCCCGGTTATAATAATATGCTGCCAGCTTTTTCAAATAAGGCTTGCAGGCACTGTGCTGGATCCACCAGTCAAAATACAGGATTTTCGGATGATACCGGTCAATAATTTCACAGGTACGCACCAGCCAGTCCTGAAGAAATTCTTCTGTAGGCTCCGGCTTACTGAAAATATCATGAGGATCTTCCGGTTCAGGCATAGCCGGCCAGTAAAAATCTCCCCTCTGCATGGGATCCTTTATATCACTTTCAAATTCTTTTCCATGCCCCATGAAGAACCAGTGTTCAATCCGATGGGAAGAAGCTCCGATCTGCATTTCCCTTTTCTGACATGCAGTCTTCAATTCGCCAAGCACATCCCGTTCCGGTCCCATTTCATATGCATTCCAATGAGAGATTTCACTCCGGTACATCTGAAAACCATCGTGATGCTCTGCCACCGGAACTACATAATTAGCTCCTGCTTCTTTAAACAGCTCTGCCCATTCATCCGGATTGAATTTTTCTGCCTTAAACATGGGAATGAAATCCTTATAACCGAAATTCTTATGTTCACCGTACGTCTTTATATGATGCTCATACTCCGGAGAACCTTGGATATACATATTCCTGGAATACCATTCACTTGAGAATGCCGGAACACTATAGATCCCCCAGTGAATAAAAATACCAAACTTGGCATTGCGATACCACATTGGCAGTTCATAAGCAGATAACGATTCCCACGTTGGCTTATATGGACCCTTCTCCAATACATCATCAATGATTTCAAGATATTTTTCTAATTGATACATATATCTACCTCTTTCATCTTCAGGAAATCAAACCACAACACCCTTTTGTAACATGATATTGGCATACAAAGCGCCCTCGCCTGTCGCAATAATTGCATATGCCTTCTTCGCCTCTTCATAAAATGCAAAGCGTTCAATCTGCCCAATGACCGCATCACCGCGTTCATCCTTCTGTCGGACGATTCTGCTGTATTCCTCCCAGATCGGTGTCTCTACCGCATCTCCGGGCATAACCTGCATGAGATTCACCGGATGCTCTACATAGGTATCCAATGGAAACAGTTCCAGAACCGCCTCAAGGATTTCACTGGTTCCATGACCGTCCATCCGGATGACAATTGCATCTTTTCCCATGGATTCTGCAGGGAAATTTCCATCCGCAATAACCAGTCTGTCACTATGCCCCATTTCGCATAAAACCTTCAATAACTCCGGTGATAAAATTTTAGGAATTCCTTTTAACATATAAACCTCTCTTCTTAATTCGTATTACGTCGTAATCACTCCGTTTTCGTCCCAGAGATCTTCCCAGCCTGTGGCACCTTCCCACAAAAATACCTGTCCCTTCACCAGACGGCAGTTCCGGTCTTCCTGCCGGATTTCCTCCATCTCTTCGTCGGTCAGCAGATCACAGGTGGTACATTTCAGGTTGGAAATGTACTGGCTCTCCTTCACGGAAAACGGAATCGGTACCTGTCCGCGCTGAACTGCCCATTTCAGACAGATCACAGCAGGGTGCACCTTATGTGCTTTAGCCGCTTTTACCACTGCAGGGAGCTCCATGTCTGCCACATCCCCTGATGTTCTGTCTCTTTCCGGTCTGGACGGTGAGCCGATCGGACAGTATCCAATAGGAAGAATATGATGCTTACGTGCATAATCAAACAGCTCCGGCTGCTGGAAGGAAGGATGCAGCTCCATCTCAAGCGCTGCCGGCTGTATCCTGCAGAGCGGAAGCACCTTTTCCAATTTGGGAATTGTCATATTGCTCATTCCGATGTAGCGGACAAGTCCCAGATCCACCAGTTCCTCACACTGTCTCCATACAGACATAAACTCCTCAAGTGAAAACGGTCTGGAATCCTGATTTCTCGCATCTCCGCTGCATCCCGGAGCATGATAGTTCGGGAATGGCCAGTGTACAAAATACAGGTCTATTGTTTCAAGTCCCAGATCCTTCAGACTCTTACGGCAGGATTCCATAACCTGTCCCTGCCCGTGCATATCATTCCAGACCTTGGAGGTAATGAATAAATCCTGTCTCTGTACCACTTTTTCTTCAAAAAGCCTGTGAAGCACCTGTCCGATCTTATCCTCGTTCTGATATACAGAGGCACAGTCAATCATCCGATAGCCGTATTTCACCGCACCATATACTGCTTCTGAGACCGCATCGGCACCGTATTTATCTGAACCGAAGGTTCCCAGTCCCACACAGGGAATTTTTTCACCACTGTATAATTCCCTGGTCGGAATTTTGCTTTGTTCCATCACATCAATCATTCTTTTCCTCCGCATGAATCATGAAATACAACTGCAACCTTGCCACACTGTCCGCCAGCCATAAGCCGGTATGCTTCGTCTGCCTGTTCAATCGGGAATTCATGGGTAATCAGATCCTCAGGATGAATGTTCCACCGGACCAGTCTCTCCACCAGTTCTTCCATTCTCCAAAGCGAAGTTACCCAGGAGCCATAGATCGTCTTTTGTCCATGGATGATATCCGGACTTGGATTGAAGGTGCAGGTTCCGCCTTCTCCTACGAATGCGATTTTGCCCCATTCTCTGGTCGCACGTATTGCAAGCTGTCTTCCTGCATCGTTTGCGGAAGCATCAATGGCTCTTTCAACACCCTTGCCATCCGTAACCTCCAGAATCTTTTCTAATGTATCCTCTCCCGGTTTAAACACATAATCGGCAAGTCCCAGCTTCTTTGCAAGATCAATCCGGTAATCGTTCATTTCAACACCGATCAGCTTATTGGCTCCCAATGCCTTGGCAAGCATCAAAGCTGCCAGTCCTACCGGCCCAAGTCCTGTGACTAAAACCGCATCATTTCCACAGACACCGATTTTTTCGATTGCTTCATATACGGTACCAAATCCACAGGCTACCTGTGCTCCATCCTTATAGGTCAGCTCATCCGGCAATGCTATGAGGTCTTTTTCCTCTGCAAGAATATAGGGTGCCATTCCGCCATTACGCTGCCAGCCATAGGCCTGACGGAATCTGCTCTTACAGGAAATGTAATATCCTCTTCTGCAGTCATTACAGACACCGCAGCCTGATATATGATATACAATAACACGGTCGCCCTTTTTAAAGCGCTTTAGTCCTTCTCCTTCTTCTACAATAATACCGCAGGGCTCATGTCCGGCAACCATACCGGGAATATAGCCTTCCGGTCCTTTCCCTGTATGTTCCCTGTAAATACACCGGATATCGCTGCCACAGATGGTGGTTGCTTTTGTCTGAATCAGAACCTGTCCATGTCCCGGTACCGGAATTTCAAAATCCTTTAATTCTACGGTGCTGTTTCCCGGAAGAACAGCTCCCTTCATCAACATTTTCACTGCCATAATCATACCTTCTTTCTTCATTTAATATGTATGTCACTTTTGTTCCCTCTGTTATGGATCTGATACTTTCTAAAATTTACACGGCCGTTTCAAATAAAGTATTTTATACTGTAATTATAAGCTCCTCACATAAAAATATTAGTGTCATATCTGCCGTTTTTCGCAAAAATATGTCGTATTATTATAACTTTCATGTTATAATATCAGTGCTTCCCTGTAATCAGGATCAGGTGCTTTGAGCTTCAGACTGTAATCGTTCAGCCACACCATCCATAAGCTGCCGGATGATGCAGACCGGCTGAAAATATAAGAAGGTGTAATTATATGAAAACCTCATATCATGATATTGATATCCATTTTTCAGTTGAAAATGTAAAGATCCACGCGTTGAATATTGTATTTGAGCTTTTTACCAGGACGATTCCCACCCATAGCCATGGGAATCACTGTTACGAAATCCATTATATTCCGGCCGGTTACGGGAAGCTGGTCGCAAATGGGCAGTATTATGATATATCGCCCAATACTCTTTTTGTCACCGGTCCCCACATTGAGCATGCCCAGACACCGCTTCAGTCAGATCCCATGCAGGAATATTGTGTTTATTTAAAAATACGAAGCCAGTCTGCCGGAACAAAGAACACACCTGTCATCAGCGCTTTTACCTCTACTCCCTTCTGGATCGGCAAGGATACCCAGGGAATGGAGGCTCTGATGAAACAGCTTTTTTATGAACTGGGGCACTCCTATACAGGACAGCAGGATCTGATCCGGATTCTTTTATCCCAGCTGCTGATTTACACTGTCCGTAATTATGAAGATCGCCCTGTTTCCAATCTGTTTCTTTCGCACAACAGCATGGCTGACTCCAAATCTGTTATTATTGACGAATATTTTCTCTATGAATACCAGACCCTGTCTTTAGAAGGATTGTCCCAGAGACTGAACTTAAGCGCAAGACAGACGCAGCGGCTTCTGATGGAACACTACGGGAAATCCTTCCAACAGAAAAAGGCCGAAGCCAGAATGTCCGTTGCCGCCATTCTGCTCTCCGACCAATCCTTAAGTATCACAGATATTGCAGAAAACCTGGGATACTCCTCTATTGAACACTTTTCTTCCTCCTTCCGGAGATTCTACAACACAAGTCCCCGGGAATTCCGGAAGCATCTGTCATAGTTATGGGTAATCATTCACCGTCCTATGCCAGTTCAAAGGAACGCAGGCTCGGTGCTCCATCTCCCCGGTAAGTCAGGTAAATTGCCTGTACGCCATCCGGTATGGAAACCGGTGCCGTATATTTTTCCCAGACATTCGTATTCTGTACCGGAAGCTTTGCAAGTACCTCTCCGTTCCATGACGTTTTCACCTCAAAGAAGCCATTTCCATAGCCTCTCACCCAAATACTGATCTCATGGATATCCTCACACAGGAAGTATTTAAAGCCCGCTGTAGCTGAGTCCGTAAAATTGGCAATATATCCAGGCTCCGTATGGAGGGAGCTTCAAAGAACTCATGTCCCTCAAATCCGGTTCCTGCACTGTATTCACAGCCGGGTGCCACACGCTGTGGCACCTTTTTAATGGTCAGCCATTCTTATCTGCAAGAGATCAGCATAAAACAGGATTCCATTCCGTTTTCCCTGATGCCAGCATAATTTCGTCGGCGGTATCGCCATAACGGATCACCCGTTTCATCGGATTCTCTGCCTCGATCACACAGCGGTCAAGATGTCCGTCTTTCCATTCCATGGAAACGCTTCCGCCCCCTGCAATTCTCAGACCTTTTACGCTTCCATCCTTCCATGCCCCGGGCAGAGCTGGCAGTAGTCTGACCGATTCTTCGTCCGACTGCAGAAGCATCTCTGCAATACCGGATACTACGCCAAAGTTCCCGTCAATCTGAAATGGCGGGTGTCGGTCAAACAAATTAGAATATGTTGATTGTTCCAGCATTAATTCTATATTATGATAAGCGGACTCTCCATCATGCAGTCTTGCATAGAAATTAATAATCCATGCCCTGCTCCATCCCGTATGTCCGCCACCTAAGCGAAGCCGCGTCTCCAGTGTCTTTTTGGCAGCCTCTGCAAGCTCCGGGGTTTTATCCACAGATATCTGACGGGACGGATACAGTCCGTACAGATGAGAGATATGTCTGTGTCCCGGCTCACATTCCTCATACTCTTCCATCCATTCCTTAATTCTTCCATCACTTCCAATCTGTGTCGGGGATAACTTCCCACAGGCATCCACGATCTTATCGATGAATTCTCCGCAATTTTCCATAACTCCCATTTCCTTCAGATGTGCGGAAAAATCAGTTCCTTCCAGAATCTCTCCTGCTTTTATACACTGACTGAACAGATCCCTAAGGATCTGGTTATCCATTGTCACCCCATAACTGACCGCACCCTGCTGTCCATTCGGCAATCGATAGGTATTTTCGGGAGATACAGACGGGCACATCACCAGAACTCCGTCTTTTTCAACCAGAAAGTCCAGATAAAACAATGCTGCCTCCAGCATGACAGGGAAAATCTTTTTCAGGAACTCACGGTCACCGGTATATTCATAATGGGTCCAGAAATGTGTACACAGCCATGCAGGTCCCATCATCCAGTAAGTAGCTGAAATACAGATATCCTGCGGAGCGGTATCACCGAAGGCATCTGTGTTATGATGCATCGTCCATCCCCTGCAGCCATACATTTTTCTGGCAGTCTCCCTGCCGTTCTTTACAAGAGTCGGGATGAAATCAAGCAGGGCTTTATGACATTCGGACAGCCCGCATACCTCTGCCGGCCAATAATTCATCTCAGCATTAATATTCACTGTATATTTCGAATCCCACGGTGGAAGATATTCCTTGTTCCAGATTCCCTGCAGGTTGGCAGGAAGACCGCCTTTCCTGCTGCTTGCAATCAGCAGATATCTTCCATAATCAAACAGTAACTTTGACAGTCCGGCATCCCCGCCGACTGATCCCTTCAATCTCTCATCTGTCGGAATCGCATCCTTTTCCTCTTCTCCAAGCTGCAAGGATACTCTGTGATAAAGAGCCTGATAATCTGCAATATGTCTTTTCTTTACTTCCTCATAGTCCTTCGCACATGCCTCAAGCAGAATCGCTTCTGCTTTTTTAGCCAGATTCTCCCAAATCTGCTCTCCGGAACCATGCGTAGCTGTTCCATTCCTGATATCCTGAAAATCCGTGCAGGCTGTCAGATACAGTATAACCTCATCTGCTCCCTCCACGCAAAGATGTTCTCCCATCACGAATACTCTTCCACCCTTTGCAACCGCTTTTAAAACAGTTGTAAAGTGTGTGCCACCTTCTCCCAGACCTCCATACAGAAAGATTGTATCTTTGGAAAGTTTCCCGACTCCATCCAGGAATCGGTCTCTCTCCAGTCTCGCCCGCAGACTGATCATGCCCGCTGCATCTGCTGCAAACCGGATCACCATACAATCTTCCGGTTTCGAGACAAACACTTCCCGTTCATAACGCACATCTCCCTGTAAGAAGGAAGCTCTGCATATGGCTTGCTCCAGATCCAGTTCACGGACAAACTCCTTACATTCCTGCTCTGTATCCAGATCCGATATCAGATATAAATCTCCCAGTGTCTGATATGTCCGCTGTGTACTGGGACATCCGGAAAGTGCCGTCGGCATCAGTTTTTCCGCCTGTTCAATCTCTCCGCCAAATATCAGTTCCCTGATTTTTTCAAGATTTCCTAACGCATCCGGATTATTCCGGTCCAGTGGCTTTCCATACCATATGCTTTCCTCATTTAACTGTATTCTCTCATAATCCGTTCTGCCGAATACCATTCCTCCCAGCCGTCCGTTTCCAACCGGAAGCGCTTCCTCCCACTCCCAGAACCCGGCTGGCTGCCGATACCACAATCTGCTCATCCTTGTTTTCCTCCCATTCCCTTCCTGTCTCTCTATGGTTTCAGTTCATATTCTTCTGTTACAGAAGCTTCAAAAGAAAATCCTGTTTCTGTTCCGGTAACTTTGACTGCCTTCCCTTTGCAGATAACGGACAGTTCCTTTCCGACCACGTTAATTATGCCGTCACTTCCCGGTCTTATCACGGCACTGGTCAGGCTGCTGTTTTCCCAATACAGATCAACCTCATGCCCACCCCTGGCAAGAAGCCCTCTGCAGCTTCCCTTCTTCCAGGATACCGGCAGTGCCGGAAGGAAATCCAATCCCAGATGGCTTTGCAGCAGACATTCGGCTATTCCTGCAGCAGCGCCCAGATTTCCATCGATCTGGAAAACATAGCCTGCATTTAATAAGCTGCTGGAAGTGGAATCGGTCAGCATCCGGCGTATATATTGGTCTGCACTCCTTCCATCTTTGAAACGGGCATCAAGACAGATCTGCCATGCCAAAGGCCAGCCGTTTTGTCCTGCTCCGTGATCCCTGCGTCGTTTTAATGAAATTTTTGCCGCCTCCATCAATTCCTTCGTGTCTTTCCAATTAATGGAACAGCCCGGATAAACCGCATACAGGTGAGACACATGCCCCATTCCCGGACACTGCTCTTTATAATCCTGCTTCCATTCCATAAGCTGCCCCTCAGAACCAATCTGATCCTTCGGAAGTTTTGCTATCATTGTTTTTAAAGTTTCTCCATATTCCAGATCAATTTCCAGAATTCTCTGGATTTCAATACATGCTCCGAAAAATTCACGCAGCAGCTGATTGTCCATTGCCGGACTTACGCACAGCGGCGTATCGATACCATCCGGAAGATAATAGCGGTTCTCCGGTGAGATTGCCGGACAGGTAAGAAGCTGTCCATCTACCTCTATTAAAAAATCTTCATAGAACAGCGCTATATCCTTAAGAACCGGATACATCCGCTCCAATACGTCCTTGTCACCGGTGTAAAGATAGTGTTCCCACACATGCATTCCCATCCATGCTCCACCCATTACCCATGGTGTAGATGCCATATAGACATCCTGCGGTGCACAGTCGCCGTAATAATCTGTGTTATGATGGCAAACCATTCCTCTCATACCGTACATTACTTCCGCCGTCTTTTTCCCCGGCTCATGCATCGTCTCAAGCAAATCCAGAACCGGCTCGTGAAGCCTTGTCAGATTTCCTGTCCAGGACAGCCAGTAATTCATCTGAAGATTAATATTGATGGTATATTTACTATCCCACATAGGCATAAACTCAGCATTCCAGATTCCCTGGAGATTTAACGGTGCACTATCCTGTCTGCTTCCTGATACAATCAGATAACGGCCAAACTGGAAATACAGTGCCGCCAGCGCCGGGTCTTCCCTTCCATCCCGCAGTGCACAAAGCCTCTGCTCCAGATTTCCCTGCGCCGGTTTTCCCAGATCCAGCTGGCATTTCTCCATAAGTGCCGAAAAATCCCTGATATGCTCTTCCTTCAGGCTCTGATATCCTTTTTTCTGTGCAGCATCCAGCACCTTTATTACCTCGGTACGGGGATCGGCATAACGGTTGGATGTGGCATTTGTCAGATAAATGATTACTTCACTGCAGTCATCAGCTGTCAGCTGGGATACCGGATTCATAAGTTTTCCGTCACATTCTACCCAGAATGCCGCCGCAAACTGCACTCCTGCATCATTGCCTGCCATTAAAAACGTATGATCATCAATGGTTCTTGAAAAGTCCACCCGTGTTCCCGGCCATCCGCCTCCTTTGGTCTTCATGCCGGGTCGGCGGTCGTCCTCAATATACGCATCGGATACAACGACACGATCCAGTTTCAACTCCAGGCGGATTGCCTGAAAAGCATCGGATGTAAGTCGGATGCAAAGCACGCCGGCCGGATTGCTGATGAACATCTCTCTATGATAGGAAACACCTTCCAATTTATGATCTATCTCAAGAATCCCCGTCATCAGATCCAGATCCATACGATACTTTTCCGGCTTCGGCGACTCTGATCTTCCCCCCATGGCAAACGGCATCTTCTGATTCAAAGCCATGCTTAATTGCCCAAGGAAGGTATAAGGACGCTGCGAATAAGGCACCCCTGCCATATATTGAGCAATCAGTTCCTCCGCTTCATGCATTTTCCCATCCAGAATCAATCTGCGGATTTCCGGGAGTTTTTGCCGGTATGCCGGATTATTGCGATCCATGGCAAGACCATACCATAAAGAGTCATCATTCAGTGTAATCCGCTCCATATCGGTCTCGCCATAAACCATTGCGCCCAACCGTCCGTTTCCCAGCGGCAGTGCATCCCCCCATCTTTTTGCAGGGTTGTTATAATACATATGATAATTGTGTTCCATAGAAATCTCCTCTCTCTCAGAAAAGCAAGGTAAAAAACAAAACAAAGAAAAAAATACTGTATACCAGTTTGATAACCGGCAGAATCTTCAGTGACAGATGGGACGCCGACATCACGGATTTCCCCCTGGATACCAGTACCGTCAGCAGAACCATCGGCACACACATTGCAATCAGATAGATTACCAGGTTTCCTGCCAGTTCCGGGTTAAATCCGGCATTTTGCTCCACCATATAAAGAAGCGATGCCAGATAAACCTGTCCCGTGCACAGGAACTCTCCTGCGGAAATCACAATTCCCAGAAGAAATAATGCCGGATACCAGAATTGCCCCGGTATCCTCGTAAGTCTGTTAATCATTTTGTGATTCCACTTCCGAAATCGTTCCGGAAGCTGAAATCGTGTCTTTCCATACTCCTTTTTCAGGACATGGATAAAGTCAATCAGATAAAATACACCAAAGATAAAAGCCAATACTGCAAAGAAAAGTTCAAGTCCCTTCTGTACCGTCCGGAACAGGGTATTCTCAATCACACCCAAAAGTGTTCCGATCGTAAATCCCAAAAGCAGATAGGTAAGAAATTTTCCTGCCAGATAGGTGAAACTTCCCCCGTAAAAGCTGCGTTTTGACATGAGAAGAATGGACAGAACCATCAGCAGCATTGAAATCCCGCATGGGTTTAAGCCATTGAAAAATCCCGTCACTGCCAGCCGGCTCTTTGAAATTTTAATGCTTTCTTTCTCTCCGGCAAGCTCTTCTATTATGTCCTTCCAGGATCCCTGTGTCTCTCCGCTTTCCAGCATTCCGACTGTACCGTTCACAATTTTCTCCGCACCGGACAGATAACTGCTCCTGGAAAAAAGAAGCGGAACCTGTTGTCCGCTCTCCGGTACGCCATATATCTTCATAAGCCTGCGAAGTATAACCGCATTTTCTTCATCCAGTATATTATAAATCAGCAGATGGAAGCTTTTATCGGACATGCTGCCCTGCAAATACTGCTCTGCCTTCTGACAGCTCTCGCATGCTCCTGTCACAAACAAAACCAGTGTCGTATCCTCTTCCCCGATCTCACTGACCTCACGATAAAATGCCGTATCTTTTTCCGGTTCACTCGCAATGTCTCCGGCAGCTTCCGACCCGGAACCGGATGCGGTCTTCCGGTTCTCCTTTGCCATACCGGTCTCAAGATAATTCACCACAGCCTCGCTGATCTCCTGATAACTTCCCTGATATGCCACCCCATCAACGACCGCCGCAGGCAAATCCGTCAGTGTAATCCCAAGTCCATATTTTCCAACCGTTTTTTCAAAATGGGATGAACCACTTTCTTTATAGACGTTATAAACGGTATAATCCTGATTTTCAATCCCCGCTTTGGCAAAACGGTCTGCTATTTCCTGACGGAATTTTTCCTCCTCATGACAGCTCTCACAGGGAGCAAGGACAAACAGCTCTATCGGTTCTTTCTCTTCCTCCCGCACGTTTTTAACCGGGTCTCCGATTCTGCGCGCTGCGTTATAAGCAATTCCTGTCACGGCAAGTATCAGAACAGCAAGCATGATGATGAGGTATCTTTTCCAGAGGGAAGACTTCTTTGTTACATGATCCGGTCTTTCAGTCTCCCGGTTTTTCATCCACATTAGTCTTCCCTCCCTTTCATCATCATCTGGTTCTTCTCTAAATATAATATTTATAGACATTAGATTTATTTATAAATCAGTGTTACACATATACATCTAAAAGTAAATCTTCATCTGTGCTCTGGAATTATTCATTTATTAATATCCGTTTCCGGTTCAATATTCATTATTTATCCGGCTATATTCATAATTTCATATGTTTTACGGAAGCATTCTGATTTCTGTACGGAAACTGCCAAGCTGTACATTCTCTATCACAAGTTCTGCGCTTCCCTGTTCATAGCCGCTCCGGATCACAGCCATGGCTCTTCCCCTGAAAGAATGTGTTTCGGGAAGCGTATAGTTGTCCTCCGTCACAGGATTTGCGCTTCCAAAGCCGGAGAGCTCTCCCACTCCAGAGAAAACTGCCTTCAGAGGGATCTGCGCATCCGTTACCAGCAGACCATTCTGATCCAGAATCTCGATCTGTACAAAAGCCACATCATGTCCATCCGCACAAAGCTCCTTCTTCTCCGGTATCAGACGGATTTCTGCCGGTTCCTCGGTTGTTGCCAACCGGTCCCTGCTGACTTCTTTTCCATCCGTATAGCTTACCGCTTCGAGTACACCCTTTTCATAAGGAAGTACAAAACGGACTGAATTCGGCAAAGTTCCATCTTTCTGAACCGCCTTTTTCCCAACAGGCACTCCATTCAACAGCAGTTCTACTTCCTCTGCGCCCGAAAAAGCTATAACCTCGACCGGTTTTCCTTCAAATCCTGCGTAATTCCAGCATTTACGAACATCTGTAAACCCCCACATACTGATCACTTCTGCCTTACCATAATTCTGAGGCTGCATAGAATACAGATATGTGCGTTCACTTCCCCATACCACACTGCGGTAATCTCCCTGGGGCTTCCGGATACCTGTTATATCAAAATCGGCATCATTGGCAAGCCGCCATGGATAACAGGTAGTAGACGGAGGCATGACCGCCCACGGTCCTTTTTTGACAAGCGGATCCGTTTCATCTACAAACAGGGATTTTCCGATTCCGGCTTCTCCGATATAATCCCATGCTGTCCAGGTAAAGTCTCCGATCACATAAGGAAGCTTTTCTACTACCGGCCATCGGAATCCAATTTCCCTCGGAAAATTTTCAGACCCCAGAATGACACGTTCCGGGTAAAGCTCATGATCCCGTTCATAGAGATCTTCCATGTAGTTGTAGCCTACCACATCCAGACCATTGGTAAAGGCCTCGGTCTGTTTTTCCCAGAAATCTGCTTCCTTTTCCGTGGCTGCATTTTGTGTCTGATCCTGCCCCTTGGCCATGGCATCGTCCAATCCGCTCCAGAAGGAACAGATTCCATTGCTGACCGGTCTTGTCGGGTCTAAGGTCCTGATACACTCTGCAAGCTTTGTGGCAGTGGAATAGCCCTGATTCAGTCCACCTCTTTCCGGTATTTCATTTCCTGTAGACCACATGATAACCGATGGATGAACCCGGTCTCTTTTGACAAATGCCGTCAGATCCTTTTCCCACAGGGTTTCAAAATACTGGCTGTAGTCTCCGGTACGTTTCGCCATTCCCCATGCATCAAAAGCCTCATCAAAAATATACATTCCCAATCTGTCACAGGCCTCCACAAGCACTCTGGACGGTGGGTTATGTGCGGTTCTGATTGCATTGAAGCCGGTTTCCTTAAGCTTTCTTATCTTTCTTTCCTCACACTCATATAAACTGACCGCTCCCAGCAGGCCATTGTCATGATGAACACAACCTCCCCTGAGTTTGATCGTTTTTCCATTTATCTGAAGTCCTCTTATGGAATCCACAGTAATGGTACGAACACCAAACAGTGTCTCCGCTTCATCCACAGTCTGTACCGGAACCGGATTGCTATGGGTACGGAAAACACTTTGGTCTGTTACGGTTGCCTTTACGGTATACAAATTGGGATTTTCAGCATCCCAAAGCAATGGATTGGATAGATGAATGGAAATTCTGGCTGTTTCCCGATTATTCTTTCCAACTTCAATCATGCGCCTCGCTTCCGCCACAGCCTTTTCCTCCGGCTCACCTTCCTTCCACAATTCCACCTTTACTTCCACCATATGGTTTTCCAGTGTCTCATTTCCGATCTCTACCTGTGCCTCCAGAAAAGCAATCTGATCCGTAACTTCCCTGGTAACCACGTTAATTCCATCCGGCAGGATAAATACTCTCGGACTGTGGCACAGGGTCACTCCCCGGAACAGACCGGAACCGGTGTACCATCTTGAACTGGGCTGCACGCCGGTATTTACGTTGATCGTAATTCTGTTTTCTTCACCAAAGGTCACATAATCCGTCAAATCAACATAAAAAGGAGAATAGCCATAATGATGTTCCCCCACCTTACAGCCGTTCACATCAATAGAGGTATGCATCATCACCCCATCAAACTGCAGTCCTACCAGATCCTTTTCCCATTCTCTGGGAATCATCACATATCTGGTATAATTGCAGGTATCCCCCGGATAATAACCGGAATCGTACTGTGCTGGTGCCTCCTTCGTCACATCAAGGTGAATCATTCCATCATGTGGGAGATTCACAAGTTCTCCCGGATCCTGCTGCAGCATGCCCACAGAGTCCAGCATTCCTCGTCTGAAACACCATTTTTCATCTAAATTAATACGTTGCATTCTGTTTCCTCCTCTTCTGATCTTACATGATCAAATGATTTTCTTATCGATTCAGAAGCAAAAGCTTCCGCTTGTACAGAATCGTTACTCTTTCTCTACCATATATACCTTCCGAATCTGATAAAGCCTGTCTATATTGCTCCACTGGGATTCCGGTGTCATCACCTCTGTGCTGAGAGTCCTGTCTGCTTCCTTCCAGGTCAGTCTGGTAAGACGATATTTTCCCTCTTCATAGTCATACCCCTCACCCTCATCCTCGTAGAAGTCGAAGCAGCCATCCCGGCCGGTATAAACCGTAACGCAGCAATTACCGTCAAGCTCCTTTGTGGAACCGGCAAAGTCTGTCTTCAGGAGGATCCCTCCTTCTTTGACAAATAATGGTATTCGGTCAATAGATGCACAGACCTCAATCCACTGTCCCCCTTCGTAATAGGTATTGGTCCAGTAATCATACCAGCCGTGTGCCTCCGGCAGATATACCCTCCTTGTTTTAACGGTATCCGTAAGTTCTGATGAATTTTCTCCATAATACATAGGTTCTGTGACCGGACAAACCATCAGTTCTTCTCCGAACAAATACTGATCCATAATATGAAAAACTGCTGTTTCTTCCGGATAGGCAAAAGCAAGCAGCTTCATCATGGAGCGATCCTTCAGCCAGCACAGGCCGGCACAGGAATAAATATAAGGCATCAGGGTATATCTCAGATGATTCATTTGTACAAGAACATCATAAAAAGGGATTTCTGTATTTTCAAAATGCCAAAGTTCTCTTCTGCAGTCTGTTCCATGCCCGCGGAATACCGGAAGGAAGCATGCCCACTGATACCATCTGACGAACAATTCACGATATCCCAGATCCTCTGTTCCCGTATCATAATGTCCCTTCCAAAACCATAGATTACCATTCTTTACAAAAAATGCACCTATATCCACTGTCCAGAATGGCAGACCACTGGCACTGAATTGTAAGCCTGCTGCAATCTGTTTTCGGAGTGTCTCCCATGAAGCCTCTATGTCTCCTGACCAGAGGACTGTTCCAAAACGCTGCTGCCCGGTCCATGCACTTCTGGTAAGATTAAAAACTCTTTTCTCATTATCCTGCTCCCCTCTTTGTCCCTCGTAAATTCCCTGTGCATGATATAACGCATAGGCATTTGTTTTTTCTGCGGGAAGATGGTTTTCCGTTGTTTCACAGTACTCGGCATACATTTTCGCCGGTTCTGTTCTTTCCACATGATTCCATTCCGGAGTAAATGGTTCACTGCTGTCACACCACCATGCATCAACCCCGTGCACATACAGTCCCCTTTTTACCTGCTCCCAATACAGCTGTCTTCCTTCTGCTGATAAGGCATTATAAATGCTGCACCCCGGCAAAAGAAGCTGTCTTTCCGCAAATTCTTTATAATTCTCTGTCTCCTGATCCATGTTAGGCCATATGGACAGCATAAAATGTACCTGCTCTTCATGAAGCTGTTTCATCATATCGTCCGGATCCGGAAAGCGTGTTTCATCAAAGGTTTTCTGTCCCCAAAGATTGCCCTTCCACGAACACCAGTCGAGAACAATTCCATCTATGCCAATATTACGCTCACGATACTCCTTTACCGTATCCAGGATTTCTTTCTGGGTTTCATATCGTTCCTGAGACTGTATATATCCATATGCCCATCTTGGTAAAATGGTGGCCTTTCCGGTTAAGCTCCGATATTGTGCAATTACTCCATCCATGGTCTCACCATTGATAAAATAGAAATCCATTTCCGGATCTGCCTCAGTGTAAATATAAGAACCATATAATGTATCACTGAAAATCAACGGACTATAGGTGTCCACCAGTATTCCATATCCTAATGTAGAAACCAGCATCGGTATGGCTATCTTCCGGTTGGCCTGATGCAGGTACAGTGTCTGTCCGCGCAGGGAGGCAAATCCCTCCTCATGCTGTCCAAGTCCATATAAGGCTTCGTTTTCGGCCCATTCCAGATACATTCTTGTATGATAGCTTTTGCCAAGCGGTACTTTGGCAGCTTCCATAACTACCTCTTTATCCCCATCCGGTGTATGTATCTTCTCGATCCTGCTGCTTTGTGCTTCCAGTCTGTAAACCGTAAATTCCTCCAGATTTTTACTTTCCCGTTCCCGCTCCTTTAACAGCTGCTTTCCATGACTGTCAAAATAGCTGTAAGAAGCTGTCTTTTTATTAACAACAAGTGTAAGTCTTCTCATTTTCAGCCATATTTCCGTATCCGTTTCCATATAATCCCAATCCGGGAATACGGTTCTTAACAGCACTCCGGGCTTTTCTGTATTGCTGAACTCTTCCCTTTGTGTATAAGTCACCCTTATGACAGCGTCATTTTTCGGCTCTATTCTATGAATTCCAGCTTCAGAATAAAGATAAAGGGTGTTCTCTTTTCTTTCGGCTTTTTCAATTGCCCTGCTTTTTCCTTTCACGACATTCAGCATATCTTTTCCTCCATCGGGTAACATAACCCTTTCTTCATATTTTGAAAAACGACTCATCGTATTACGGATTCTAAGCTCTCACGATACTATTATTATAGTTCATCCGTTTTAGATTATTAGTATTACATCTGCCATTTTTCACAAAAATATGTCGTGTTATTGTAACTTTATCCGTTGTGGCAAAAGAAGTTCCTTATGCTTTCAGGAAATCTCAGAACACCGTCTTTTCTTAAACAATTCTGGATTTATGATATAGTTTCCAGATAACATTTTCCCAGACATATCTCTCCATCCGCCTGCTTCACCACCGTGAACTCTGCCAGTCCTCCGGTCTGACATTCTTCTTTTGTCTGCGCGGAAATCAAATTGCCGAGAGAATAATAAACCAGCATCCTGTGTTGTTCCGAATCCCTTTTCCATCCGACAGAATCTGCCTCATAAGCCGTTCCATCATTTTCAACAATCTCCCACTTCTGCACGACATGAGGATGCGTTCCGATCACTGCATCGACTCCCTCCCGGTAAAAGAAGTCCCTGTAATATTCCTGCTGATCGTCAATTTCTGTTTCATACTCCGTTCCCCAGTGCACGAAAACCATAACCACATCTGCCCGGCTCTTTGCATAGGAAAGCTGCCGGTGCATACGTTCTTCATCTCCAAGCTTTTCTACCAGATGAGGATAGCCTTCCGGCTCCGGCATGCCGTTTGTCCCATAGGTATATGCTACAAAGGCAAAGCGGATTCCATTGATTTCCATGAATTTTACGGCAGCCTCCGGAGCTTCACTGTAGCTTTTTGCAGACTGCACTCCCACATAGGAAATTCCCTTTTCATCCCAGAAAGCCGTCGTCGTATTGATCCCGTAAATTCCCTGATCCAGTGCATGATTATTGGCAAGGGTAATGAGATTGAATCCGGCTCTTTCCATGGCATTCCCTACTTCTGTCGGCGTTCCAAAGCGGGGATAGCCGCTGACACGCTTGTGGTCTGTCACAAAAATCGTCTCCTGATTTACTGCTGCCAGATCTGCATTCTGAAGCTTATCCCGGACAGAGTCATAAAAGGAATCGTACAAATTCTCTGCTGTCACTTCTCCGTCTCTTTGCTTCTTCTGTTCTGCTGCGAGCAGACTTAAATGGATCAGATTATCGCCTGCACAGACCACCTGAGCCTGCTGCTCCTTTGACTCTCCTGCATATTTAAGTCCAAAGTCCTTCCAGATCCAGCAGGTACTTGTACTATCCTCAGCTATACGGTCTTTCCCGGTATAAATGTCAGACTCAGGCCCAGGCCCAGCTCCTGCCTCGTTATTTTGTAAATCCCCACCGGTTTTTGGATCCTTCAGACGATATTGGTTGAGAATCAAACTGTTTTTCCTGCCCCGGGCAATTGACTCAATCTCTTTCCCAAGTGAAGAAGACATCCACACCGGTCTCATCACATCCGTACTGATATTGCGTTCTCTGTCTTTTCCTTCTGCTGCTTCTTTTTCTACAATTTTGTCTGCTTCTTCATCCTGGGCTTTTACATATTCATTATTCTGTTCCGGATACTCCTGCAGCCGGTAAATGAAGATATGCTGCTCCAGACGGATGTCATTCTTTTTCTCCCAGACGGGAAGATGCCTGCCATAGCTCCCATGCTTCCAGATAAGCAGTACCAGCTCTTCCTGCTGATCCCTGTCAATATCCATTACCAGAACATCCTGCACCTGCCAGTCCGCCGGAGTTTTCCATATGTGCTCCGATTGATCTCTTTTCATAAATCGGTGACGGTCTCCGGCTTCCCCCATATCCGTTTTCACCACCCGGAGTGTCCGGTTTTTCAAAATCACCTCACAGCCTTCATAAAAGAACTCCTTTTCCTCCCAGGAAATCCAGCGGGGCAGGAAAGCTCCATACCACCACAAAGCGAAAACAGCAGTGATGCTTACCACCACTGCTATTCCACCTGCTATCATCCATTTTGTATGCCGGACTGCCTTATCCGTCCCAGGAGTACCGGTAGCTCTTCGTCCAGGACGGTTGTTCCACTTCATTGTCATACTCATACTCCATATCGTCATTCAGTTCCATGCCGATCATCTGTCTCCATTCGGAGTCTGTCATCCGGCTGTCAATCGGTACCGTGAATTCATAATAACTGAATGTACCGCCTACCGCAAGCCGCAGCTTTCCGTCCACCGGCACAACCACAGAAATTCTGGAAACTCCACCAATGGCTTCTTCCAGAATTGTGCCATTGGGATCGGTCGCAATATCCACAACAAGTGCTGCCGGGAACTCCCGCGAATCAACGTATTCCTCTGTGGTCTGATCCCTGACGGTCTCTTTCCAGAAGTGTTCCAGATTTCCGCCAAATGTCCGGATCAGCTCATAATCTTCATCGGTAACTGTACTGCCACCTTCCAGCTCCTTAATCGAAATTTCTGCAAGCTGATCAGATAACTGCTGCAGCTTCTCCAAATTCTCTTTATCCTTCGCCGAAAGAATATCAAACCGCTCCATTCCTTCAGAGGTATTCTTCGCAAGGCTGCCCAGTGCATGGAAGATCTCCGGTTCCGGCTCTACATAGCCCCGGTCATCCATCTCTTCCATACCGCCACCCATTTCGGCAAGCATCTGTTTCGAATACAGAACGGTATCGTGCTTTAACTCTGTATAACTTCCTAAGAAGCTTTCCAGATTCTTCTTCCGCCATTCCTCGTTACGCATGAACGATGGATACCCTTCATCCCGCTCCTCAAGCAATGGACACAGTGTCTGTAACCATCCTGCATAAAGGCTGCCGTTCCACAGCGTATCGTCCGCATTCTGAACAGCATTCTGCAGCTTCTCCATATTTTCTGCATAGCCCTGATACTCGAACGCACCGTTATCTTCTAAAATTCTCTTCGCTGTATCCGAGCCCAAAACCGCCGGGACATCCATTGCCATCGGAAGCATCCTATTGCTTCCGTCTGCATTTTCCCTGACCTTACTGTAGGTGAGGTTGGTAAAAATCGCTTCATCAAGGGTGAACCGCTGTCCCATAAAGCGGAAGCCCTTCGCTTCCTGTGTCTTATCCGTTTCACCGTTGTCATCCATAAAGACAGCAGAATTAATTGCCGGAGGATCAAGCTTTCCGGTAAGCTCATGGAAGGCATCAAATGCAGCCTCATTTCCTATCAGATTTCCTGTGCCCGCTCCGTCTCCATAAGCCTCACGGATTAACGGCGCATATTCATAGAATCCGGAATCATCACTTGCCCCTGCGAAAAAGGACGTAATGGTATATACCGTTTCCCAGTCCTGAAAGGCCTCATTGCTTAAGGCCATTGTCATAAGAAGTGCTGCCCGGTCGGTAAGCTCCTGTTTCTGTGCAAAATTTCTTCGTCCATACCACATCATTGCCCGGAAGTACTGCTCCAGTGCTTCCTCTCCCTCATAATAGCCACGTGGCTTATACTGGGAATAGTCCTCCATCTCTCCTTCAAAAAGTGCTGAATCATAGATGCCGTCCGCTGCTTCAATAAAGGACAGCTCCTGATCCACTGCGTTCTTCACTTCATCCGGAATCGAAATTGCTGCTTCATCCCCCATCAGGGAGACTCCAACTGCAAAGAATCCCACATTTAAAGCGGCTGCCTGTTCCCATTCACTTCCCTTTAATTCCTCATACTGCGTCAGGCAGGTCTGATACATGGAATGGCTCATTTCCTTTACCATGGAAGCAAGATAGTCTCTCTCTGTTGTCCGCTGCAGCAGCGCAAAATACAGATGATAGGTATGCATCATCGAATCCACGGTCACAAAGCTCGGCACCTGACTATAGCGGTTATATTCATACACATCAAAGAACTCGCTATATCCACTGTCCATCACAATAAAGTTATTGGCTGCAAGCTTCCCGGAAATATCCTCATCCGTATCATAAGCATAGAACTGTTCAAGGTTCTCAATATTGGATAAATCAGGAGCTGTCTGATAAGCTGCTACCGATGGGGTATAATCCCGTAACGGCTCCTGCGTACTAAGATCATTTAAGTAAATTCTCTGCTGTCCTGCCGCCTGATCCTGCAGCTTTACGGTTCCGTCACTGTCTGTTCCATCAGTTTTTCCCTGCGTTGCATCTTCCTGTGAAGACGGATCTTCCTGCTCCGAATCCTTATTCTGATCGTAATATTCCTTTCCGGTTTCAACTGTCTGCTTTGCCAACTGTCCGAACGCCGAACATCCTCCTAAGGTACTGATTACCAGCACTCCCGATAAGACAAGAACCAGCAGCTGTCTGTTCTTCATTGCCATATGCATCCTCCCTTTCTTACTCCTTATATGATTCGTTTACCTGCAAATTGCCCTTTACCAATGAAAAGTTCCTAGTAGAAAAACCGCCAGATTTGATTTGCAAATTTAGCGGTTATTTCGATTACTTCTTTATTATTTTAACATTATTGACAGCAATCCGTCAAACGGAGATTATTTCGGGAGTTTGACACTTCTTTTATCACTTTATAACTATTCTGAGCAGTTACCTTTTTTTCAAAAAATGCTCGCGATTGGGATAAATCTCACGGAAGGCCTCAAGGGCAGCCCTTCTTAGCGGTTCAAATTCCTTTTCCATCCGGAGAATATGCGGTGCATCAAATAAAAGCCGGCTCAATTGCTCTGCGATCTTTCCGGCAACACTTTCCTCTGACAGCTGTCCCATTCCGAAAAGAACGGAGGTAAAGCCACGTCCCCCGGTGCTGACCTCAATATAGGTTCTGCAGGTATTTTTAAGCTCCTGATAGATAAGCTCCTGCTCCATTTCCGTTTTCTGTTCAAATTGAAATAATTTTAAACCACGGACGGCCTCCATCGCAAGCTTTTTCTTTCTGCCGCCCCAATCCATGCCTCCACTTTCCGCAATATATTTCAGATTCATCAGGTAACCGACGTACGCATCCTTCCGCGGCTTTCCTTTACCATATCGGGACTCCCAGAGCTGTTTACGCAGCCTGGCCTCTTCCCTTTCCGTTTCCTCTTCGTTTTCCGAAAGCAGCTGCTGCCTCTTCACCGGATCTGTCTGTGTATAAAAGCGTTCCAGCCAATTCTCCATATCTGTCTGTCCTTTCCGTGAAGGAACGGCCTCCCTCCGGCAGTTCCCCTCACCATTACTGCATTGCTTATTTACCGGTTCAGAAATTCTTCCACATTGGCAGCCGTAACCTTTTGATACGGCAGGAATATATATCGTTCATTTTCAAAGTCATAGCCCTCCGGCTCCTTACCCTGAAATAAATCCATCGCCAGGCGCGAAATCTGTTCGGCCTGTCCTGCCCTGTCATTATAAACCGTCCCCTGAATCAAATCGTTTTGGATCGCATCCAGGGCACTGTCCAATCCGTCTATTCCAAAAATGACCGGACGCTTCTCCTTCGGATATCCGGATGCTTCATATGCAGCAACCGCCCCCATTGCCATCTCATCATTATTGGAAAGCACCAGCTCAATCTCATCCCCGTAGTGATGAATAAGCTGGGTCATCTTGTTTTCTGCCTGTCCCCGGTTCCAATTGGCAAACTGATAGCTGAGCTTCTCAAGCGTGATCCCCTGTTCCTGAAGGGTTTTTACCACACTGTCCGTCCGGATGATCGCATCCTGATGCCCGGTTTCACCCTCGAGAAGAACATATTGGATCTTTCCGTCTGCATTTCGGTCCACCGTATGATCGGTTCGTATCACCTGTGCTGCAATTTCTCCCTGCATCGTACCGGACTGTCTGGCATCTCCACCGACATAATACAGCTTGTCCCATTGCATCAGATCCTCCCGTACCGGCTCACGGTTAAAGAATATAACCGGTATATTTTCGTTTTTGGCCATCTTGATGATGTTGGAAGGCTCCGTCCGGTCAACCAGATCGACCACAAGGATATCACAGCCTGCATCAAGTATTTCCTCTACCACCTCGTCCTGAAGCTTCTGGTCATTCTTACCATCCCTTACCGTCATGATGATTTTCAGGGAATCGGTCTCATAATCCTCCAGATCCTCCTTCAGACAATCTGTAAGCGCATTAATAAAGGGATCATCCTGTGTATAAAGTACTACTCCGACCCGGAGAACACTTCTTTGCGCTTCCTTGTTGCTGCCACATCCTGTCAGACATAACAGCACGCAGCAGACCAGCACGTATATGCTCCACCTAACCTTCATTGTAACCATCCTTTCCACACCATGTATTCTTCCGCATATTCTTCCATTTATATGATGCCGGGGTCAAAAGCCCCCGACTTTGATACCTACGGATTGCTTCGTGCTACGCACTCCCACAATCCTACCCAATATTCGCATATCGTGGGATTATCACATAGTTTACTTATGTGGTTAATCATACGTATGAAGAAACTGCTGTACCTCTTCCCTGAAAATATCCTCCTTATGCAGCAGACGATAAGCCGTCTCACGGTTTTTCATGGTATACAGCTGATTCTTCAGTGCCCCGGAAATCTCCAGGACACTTTGATACCCCATATCATATCCGTCTGCGGCAACCAGTCCTTCCACCACAGCCTCGTCCAGATAGTATACACACTTGATACTGTTTCCGATTCCATAAATTCCCGGATGCTTTCCATTCTCCTGTGCATACATCCCGGCAATCTGTTCCAGTGCACTTGTTTCAAGTACAATCAGGTAATCGACCGCCTTCTCCCTTCTGAGCTTCTCCGTAATTGCCATGTCATAGGTCGTATGGATATGAAACCGGATTTCGCAGCCGGTATCCGAAAGAGCGTCCAATACCCCCTTCGCACGCTCCCTGCTGCATTCTGTTTCTGCAAGTCCGTCTACAATTCCGATCCTTTTCCCTCGGATATTCTCCCGGCTGCGCAGATCTTCTCCCAGTGCATATCCCATACCGTAATTATCCGGCATCACGACCGGAAGCTCCGGATGTTGCGTCCTTTTCCCGTTCTCCGCTTCCTTAGGGACACCATTGGCAACCAGTAAAACCGGCTTCTGTGAACGGATCTCCCGAAGCATCGCTCCTGTATCCTCCCCCGGTGCTGCCTGGACAATAAATGCATCCACCTGATTATCCAGCTGCTCGTAAATCAGACTTTTCTCTTCCTGTGCATCTTCGATTTCGTCGGTATTGCAGATAATCAGATGAATATTCCTGATCCCTGCTGCCTGCTTAAGACCGTTAATAAAAGAATCCCATTTTTCATCACCGGATTTTTCAACGATAACAGCTACCCTCTTCTGCGGTTTTTCACCGGAAAAAATCAGATGCATACACAGCAGAAGCAGTATAAAGAGGCAGATTTCCGACAATAGAAACGTCATTTTGGTTCTTTTCATGGTTCAACCTCATTTCTGGGTGGTTTTCCCGGTGCCTCCAGTATCTCACAGTTTTCTTTGGTATACGGTATGGCCGGCAGGTGAATGGTAACGGTAGTGCCCTCATCCGGTTCGCTTTCTACTGTGAGTCCGTATCTTACTCCAAACATCAGCTGTATGCGGGTATGCACATTAATAAGCCCTACTCCCGAGCCATGCTTTGGCACCTTCTGATTATCTGTGAGAATATTTTCCACATCCTCACGCCGCATTCCCATTCCGTTATCGGAAACCACCAGATAAATCTCTTCCTCCTTCTTAAAGCCTCTGACGAGGATTCTGGGATGGTCATCCTCATCCATATCTCCTACTCCATAATATATGGCATTTTCCAGAATCGGCTGCAGAATAAGCTTTACGGTACAGAACGGATAAATCTCCTCCGAAACATCATATTCGGTTACAAACCGTTCCTTATAACGGTATTTTTGTATATTCATGTAATTCCGGCAATGCTGCAGTTCATCCTCGATCCGGATAATGGTCTTCCCTCTTGACAGACTGATCCGGAAAAGCCGCGCCAGCTCTGAAATCATGAAAACCGCATCCTGATTCCGGTTTCCCTCAATCATCCAGGTAATGGATTCCAGGGTGTTATAAAGGAAGTGGGGATTAATCTGGCTTTGCAAAGCTGCCAGTTCACTCTTTCTGCGCTCATTCTGCTGTTCCACAATTTCCTTCATCAGCCGCTCAATCTCTTCATATGATTTCTGGACAGAATTCCCCAGATGCCTGATTTCATATGAGCCCCCGATATAAATATCCGGTTTTTCCCCCGCCTCATATGCCGTTACGGAAGCATCCAGCTTCAGAATCGGACTGGAAATCTTTTTGGACACAATGCGGTTTACGGCAAGCAGCATCATAATCAGCATGATCACAATGATCATCATATAAATCCGGAACTTCTCCAGACTGTCTGTCCGGATATCCGGCAAAACGACACCCACCAGCTTCCATCCGGTATATGAAATGGTGTTGACAATCATAGTCTGCCTCTCTCCATGCGGACTGCGCAGATTCCTGTATATGCCGTCCTCACTGCTGCTTGCCAGTACAGAATTTTCCTGAAACAGACCATTACTGATTTCGTTGGCATACGGATGATAAATCAGCTTCCCCTCCCTGTCACAAAGGTAATAATATCGTCCTCTGGTTCTGTCATTAATCTGGTTCATCATTTCTTCTATAAAGGAATATTTCATATCCACCAGCAAAATACCGTTTTCCGGACTGTCTCCGTCAATCACATCCACTGCACGGCTTAAGGAAATTACCCAGTGGTACCGCTTTGCATCATCCTGAAATAAATCCTGCATATGAGGTGTGGAAAAATGCATATTTTCGATTTTCGCTTTTGCGTTCTCAAACCAGGACTGCCTGCTGACCTCAACACCCTCCTTTTGGAGTGTGACAGGCTCTGCCACAAGCAGCTCTCCCTCCATGTCATAAAGTGCAATACTCTGTATTTTATCCTTATTGGAATCATAAAGGAGACTGAGCTCCTGATTGAACTCAGGACTTGATATATCCAGCGCCTGTATAATGTTATAATTGGCGGTATCGGAAATCTGCCTCATACTCTTCAGATACTGTTCCATGGAATTTACAATGGTTTCCATCATATTCTGTGCATCCCGGACATCATTCTGGCGCATAGCTGTTTCATACCGGTTATAAAGCAATAATCCCATGGAGATCGAGGTAATCACAGTCATCAGGGAAAGCACCGTCATAATGACTGACTGAATATCCGAAGCTCTTCTTTTTTTCTTCATCATACTTATTTTCCTATATGCTCGGTGCGGTATTTGGAGGGTGACATTCCATATTTACGCTTAAAAACATAGCTGAAATAATTGGCATCCTCATATCCGACATGCTCTGCAATTTCATAGCTCTTTTCATTGGTTTCCAGAATCAGCCGGACTGCCTGCTGCATCCTGTAATCCGTGAGATACGTGATAAACGAAATACCGGCTTCCTTCTTAAAAACGGAAGAAAAATAGGAATTCGACACACCAAGCCCCGAGCATACGGTATCCAGGGACAAACCGGCATCCGAGTAACGATCACGGACAATATTTTTGGCTTCCGAAATCAGATAACGGAGTGAAGAGTTTCTGGCATTTTTCAGTTCATCACTGATCGATAATGCCACACTGATCAGCCAGGCCGATAATGCATTCTTATCCATCTTCGGAATCTCCTCATAGGCATTCCGGACTTCTCCGGTATGATCTTCAAATTTTATATAGTTATTTCCACAGAAGCGGTATAAATGCCCGACAATTTCCATAACCGTAAAATTATGCTGCATAATTGTTTTTGCATTATCCTTAAGCTCATTTACAAGAGAAAGCACTGCATGCTCAATGTCTTCACGCACGCCGATATGAATCGCCTTAAACACTCCATTCATGTCTATATCCTCCGGCTGCATGGAAAGCTCCTGTCCCTTCGGTGCAATATCCGCAATGTTGATTGAGCGTCCGGCTCCATATATCACACGATAGGAAAGCGCTTCCCTTGCCCCCTCGTAGGAATAACGCAGAGATGCCAAATCCTCGCACGCCTTGCCGAGTCCTACGGTTACAACTGCACCGAAAAAGCGGTCTGCCCACTTGCAGAAGCGGTCACATTCATCCGTCAGTCTCGTAATTTCGCTCTCCCCCTCAAGATTCACCAGCATAACGATGTTTCCAAGATAAGTAAAATATCTGCAATCCCACTTTTCCTTAAACCGTTCCTTCGCTTCCCTCTGCACTGATACGGAAAGAAGGAGAGGTGTCATATTATCCGGGACATGATTTTCCGAGATGTGCAGAACGGCACAGCAAAAATATGGCCCCGGCAGGGAAATCCGGTAATCACCCAGAAATTTACAGATTTCACCTTCCGTAATCCGTCCCTCGATCAGTGAATAGAAAAAGTTCGTCTGCAATACCGGAAGGGAATCGGTATAGTACTGCTCCAGCTTCCTGACATTTAATTTTTCTTCCCGTTCCTTATCAAGGACATCCTTTAAGCGCTTCAGACAGTCCGATAACTCGTTGGCATTAACCGGTTTCAGAATATATTCCTCGATTTCAAGGTGAACCGCTTCCCTGGCATATTCAAACTCATCAAATCCGGTAAGAATTAAAATCCGCATATCCGGATTATCCTGCTTCAGATTACGTGCCAGCTCCAAACCGTCCATATAGGGCATTTTAATATCCGTAATCACAACATCCGGCTGCATTTTCTCAGATATTTCCAGCGCCTTTACCCCGTTCCTTGCCTTTCCGATTACTTCAAACCCCATCTCATTCCAGCTGATCCTGTGTTCAATTGTGTCCATAACCTCTTCTTCGTCATCTACAAGAAGCACCTTGTATGTCAGCATCTGTACCCCTCCATATTGTTGCAAAATGGCACGAATTCACTGAATCATAAATTCGTGCCATCTTTTTTTACTGCTATTCTTTATTTCCACAGTCATCTCGCAAATCCGCACTTCGTGCTCTCCTTCCTGCTTCGCAGGATATTTGCTCGTTAATGAGCCCTGAAAACCAAATGTCTGCTTCGCAGCCGCTTGGTTTTCCTTGGGCTCATTACTGCTATTCTTTATTTCCACAGTTATCTCGCAAATCCGCACTTCGTGCTCTCCTTCCTGCTTCGCAGGATATTTGCTCG
>ERZ1026772.241-NODE-241-length-42248-cov-423.763634_pt1 | contig 42248 bp, 51 predicted proteins | sample MGYA00380124_ERZ1026772 | MGnify/ENA primary metagenome ERZ1026772 (study PRJEB33269, sample SAMEA4719760) | human gut metagenome | biome: human-associated habitat; feature: organic feature; material: feces | place: Cameroon | collected 2013-10 ...
AATTATTTTTCAAAAATTATTTTGTGAAATTATGTTAAAATATTTCAAATTATTTTTTGAATTATTTTTTGAATTTTATTTTGTGAAATTCTGTTAAAATATTTCAAATTATTTTTCAAATTATTTTTCAAAAATTATTTTGTGAAATTCTGTTAAAATATTTCAAATTATTTATCTGGATTTTATCTATGATTTTATTTTGAAATAAGTCCAGAATGTGGCTTAGGTGAAAACTGGTATGATATTGCCGAGTGTGGGTATCTCATTAATCTGTTCTTCCAGAGTATATATGTAAGTGAAAGCTGATCTCTTTTTGAGTTATGTTCTATTTCTTTCCACCATTCATTGAATATCATCTGCACTGTGCTGTCATCTGGGTGTGATACTATGACGTTTGTTTCATACATTCCAATATTTTCTGGTACACCTTCTTCTTTATATCTCCAGTACAGTTCTTCACATATTTTTGTATCTTCTTTCTTGAGTGCATTCACTGCACATATCTCATCATATATGCAATGTCTGAAAGGATGAACCTTGAATGTTATTGGATATGTGATATTCTTTTCTATATAATCATACAGCGCATCGTTTATTGACGTATTTGCGTCTATCCATACAACGACATCATATTCTTTGAACAGTTCATGTGGATGTGTCTTAACGTACCGTTGTTTCTTTGTGCTGTTAAGATTTTCCATTCCTTCAAAGGATAATACAATACATTTCCATGAGTTTGTTTCAATGTGCTGATCGGATATAAGTATATAGTCATATCCTGGTTTTTTCATAAAGTCATCAGTAGGTGTATCATATCCTCCAGTTATACATGTATATATAAGTCTATTGATCATTGAATTTTATTCTGTTGATTATCTTTTGCGCGTTCCTTACTTCAACTGGATCATATTGTCCAGTTACAGTATTGTGTGAGTTAGGAAATATAATGTTGTTGTATTTTCTTGTTATGTCTGGAGTGTCATCTGGCCTGTATGATGAAAATGTCTTTCCGTGACATTCAAGGTATCGCTCTATATAGGAATCATCTATTCTTGTATCGATCACTTCCTGGGTAAGACATTTCCAGAAATTCTCGTTGAAGCATGATGATCTGTAAATCTGTCTGTTGCCTATTACCTTTGCATTTGCAAGACAGAATGTGTCAGTATTGTATTTCTCAAGATAATTTACCATTAGTTCTATGTAGTCATTCCTGTAGATCCAGTCATCATCAACCGAAAGAAGATAATATGTCTGACCATAGTATTTCTGTATTGTAGGTATTATCTTCTTGAATACTCCATCATTCCTTTCTATCCAGTTTATGCTTATGATGTCATTGCTTGTGATAAGATCCATCAGATCAGAAGGAAGATCCTTTTCCTTATTGTTGAATTCTGATATTGACAGGTTAAGCTCTATGTGATCTGGCATCATTGTCTGATCCATAAGGCTATTAATGACAGCTACGCAGTTCCCTATTCTTTTTGTCCAGCTTGTCATTGAGACTATAATCAAATTATCGTTCATCATATTTTATAGAGTTAGCAGTTTTCCGACTTCTATATTATCCTGGTAATTCTTGTACCTGAACGCCATAGCTCCTGGTGTGAATGTCATTTCACCGAGATATATTATTCCGTTTACCTCATAGAAATCTACTCTCACGAACTTGAACGGTCTTGAAAGATATGCAGATATTGATGCCATCCTATCGAAATTCTCTGGTTTTTTATATTCATCGTGAGATTTAACGCCATAAAGGTTATATTCTGTTCCGTCCATTCTATAGTACATGATGTCACCGTGTCCGTTACAACCGTTGATCGTATACAGTTTTGGGACTCCGTTAAAGCACCAGAACTTATAGTCATGCAGTGTATCATTTCCGTCATCCATGTATTCTTCCACGAATATCCTCCTGTCTATATCATGATAATGAGCTTCAAAACCGTTGCACATGGAGAAATCCATATCCATCCATATGTTCAATATAGACGTCACTCCTGCAACATCAAGTCTTGATTTGTCTTTTACTATTATGTTCATTCCAGATCCATGGTTACATTTTATCACGAACCTGTCTGGTAAATTGTCCCAGTCAATTTCATTTGTATTGTCATATACTTTTATCAAAGGCACACAAAGATCAATTCCAAGATTCTCCTTACAGTATTCATGAAGGAGGATCTTGTCAGCGCATCTTGTCTTCAACTTCATAGGTTCATATATATTGAGCCAGCATAGTTTGTCCTGTATTGTAACTGGATCATTTAGATTGATATCAAGTCCGCTAACTTTATTGACGAACGATACCATTTTTTCAATATATTTTTCAGTGTCTATCGAATATTCCATTACATCATTATCATTGGAATTTCACAGCCTCTTGCTATCTCGGCTTCTATTCTGCATCCGTTTGAACTGTACCATCCTTTATCGAATATGATCTTATCACATGTGATAAGATCCTTTATGCATTCCTTCATGCATTCTCCATAGCTTCGATCTGGATCATACGGTGACGCGTCAAACGGCGTTATAACTTCATTATATATATGCAAAAGCGCAGCCTTGGCGGTTTTTGCATGCTCAATTCTTTCCTGTATATCATAGCCGCTGATCGGCATCGAAAAATAAACTTTCATTGCTTTTTATAATTTATATTTCAAAGTGCAAAAAATGCACTTTGAATTCTCTTTTTGCAAATATACAACTTTATTTTGAAGGATAAAACAAAAGGCTGGATTATTTTCCAGCCTTATAATAAATTTTCATAACTTTCCTGTAGTAGCCATCAGTCTTTCTTTTTTTATAGTTTCTTCCTCCATTCCATAGTCTGATAGCACGTTCAATGTCATTTTTAGGATTCAGATGTTTCTGAGTCAGTATGAACATTTCTTTTGATTTTTCTGGATCAAGTCTGTCATTATAAGTATAACGTTTTTTAGACTTTTCCTGTTTCAGCCAAATGTTGCATTGTCTTACGCAGATCTTTGTTATTTGCAGCAATCCTACGCATCCTGCCGAGTTTTTGACTTTTGGATTACCTTCGCTTTCAACTTCTGCGATTGCGTTAATTACTCGTGTCCAGTCATATCTGGAATCTTTTTTTGCATTAATGGCTATCACGGATGACAGCATAATGCAGCTTAAAATAATTTTTCTCAACATCATAAATAATTTACTGAGGAATGATCAACCTGGTTGATCTTTTGACGATATGTGGAGAGATGAGTTACGTCAATTTTTTCCTCCTCCATTTTAGTTTTATTGCCAGCTTTAAAAAGTTGACTGCTGTTCGATATAGAATGCAGCGTTATTCATCTGTGTATAACAGATGTTCAATTCGATTTACAGTTTGTTTTTTGTTTTGATTTTTAATTTGCAAATTTGCAATTTTATATATTGATCTTGCCGAAAATAAGCAAGCGTTACATTTATATTTATCTAAATTATTTTTGACCTGTCAGATTTTTAGAGATATATTCGTTTCCGCTCTGAAGAAGATCCATTATGTCATCGTCATTTTCAGATGTATAAACGAAACCTATATCGTCATTGTGCAACAACAAGACGATATAGGTTTTTGATGTAATCAAAGACCATGCTATGTACAGTCTTTCCAGTATTTTCATTTTATTCTATTTTTTACAACGTTTGCAACGATTGATCCGTCTACTCCAACAAATGCATATTTAATTTCCTTTATTACAGATCCAAACTGTTTCTTTTCAATTCCGTCTGGATAATGTTCATCCAGATATTTTACAACATCTGATTCTGTTGGAATTTCTGGCAGAAGATCCTCTATGACTGCAGCTTCGTTCAATTCCTTTTCTGCAAGATCATTTCTTCCATTATCAGAATAAATCTTGGCTGTATCCTTTCTCTCCTTTATCATTTTCTGGAGTATTTTAATTTCAGCCTCATCGTTGTATTCTGGAGCGTTCTTCTGGGTTTTGAACTCCATTATTTTCGCTTTGATCAATTTATAAGTCTCACATGCTATCTTGTCATGAGATTTCATGGATTCCATTATTTTTTTCGTTATGTCAATCATTTGTATTTTGCATTATAATTTCATAGCATTTATCCAAAAAGTCATCTACATACTCATCGTGATAGAAACAGTCTACACCACATTTAAACTGTACTGTTCTTGAAACTCCATATCTTTCGTCAACGAAATTGAATACAGCCTGTCCATATCTGATATGCGGATAATCCTTGACTATATTATCAGCGATCTTCTTTACATATGATTTGAACGCATCGTTACTTTCCAATTCATCTTGGATGGCTGCTGAGTTCTGTTCAACGCTACTGTCTTCAACTTCATTAATCATGCGGTCATTTAAAACATCAGTCTCACAATAACCAGTTTTCTTGTTTTCTTCCATTCTATTTTTTTTTTAATTATGTTTTTCTTTTATTGCAAATATACAACTTTTATTTCAAACTAAAAAAGGATCGATCTTTTTTTATCATTCGATCGATCCTTTAATTTATTCATTCAGGAATTGAATGCTGATGCTATCTTGTTTCGGATCTCCTTGCTTATCTTTTTTATCCTTATCATTTTTGTGATCCATATGATTATTGACAGAACTATTATTAAAGGCCAAAGCAATCCGACGATTGTACATGTTATCCATACAGCCTTTATATTATATGCTATGTTCGCTGCATCTCCATCCAAAGCATTCTTTGTGCATACGAACATTATCGATCCTATAACGATCCATATTGATAAAAACACCATCATTGTCTCTTTCTTATTTTATTTAAAACGCTTTTAGCAAATTTGAGTATAACTATTAAGGGCCAGACGCAGGCTATTAATGCGGTCACGATGAATAATGTCTGGAAATCTACATTATCATCAATGCTTGCCTTTTCCAATTCTTCATTGTTCAGGTATATCGAATACATTGAACCAATCAGAAAATACAGTGTCAAAGAAACTACATCCATCTACTTTACTTTTCTTTATTTTTGTGTATTAATTCAATTTTCTTTATTTTGTATCCACAGAAGTCAAAGTCTCTTTTCGCTTTGATTTTAATGTATGTTTCTTTATCAATTCCAAACATATTTTCAACTATTTCAAATTTTGTTTTTTCGTGAAACTTGTTTATTTCATTTTCGTAGTCTTCAATATTCGGTTTTTGAATAACATCATATCCGAAATATTTGGCGTCTATCTTGTCCTCTTCAATTGACAAAACTCGTTCTATTTCATTGAATGTATCTTCGTTTACTGAAGAATACATCTTTTTCATTTTATCGGTATATTCTTTTGCATTTCCATAGTCGTCAAACGCACATATCACATGTTCATATGAATCTTCATATTGTCCGCCATATTCTATTACGATGAATATTTTATCTTTATTCTTATTCATTGTTGTCTTCCAGTTCTTCTTTTATTTCTTCAATCGTCCTTCATTGTTTTTTATAAGCGTAATAACTTGTATTTGACAAAAACAAGTCACTACGCTTTACTTTGAATTGCTACAAGGTGTACTTCTTTAGTGATTTCAAAATCGTCAATACTTCCATATATTGCCTCTATCATCATAACTCCAAAGTGTTTACTGAAATGCTTTGCTATTTCTTCGTTGGCACAACCTAAAAATCCCGAAAAACTTGAAATCACTCCTCCGATTTTTCCGCATTTGTCATATCCTGCAAGTCCTTCATAACAATAAGGATAGGCCATGTTTCCGATAATATCATATTCTTTTCCGTTTGATTTGAATGAACCGATTATTTCTGCTCCTACATCCTGCAAAGCAGATCTTCTATTTTCATTGCAATCTTTTTCTATGAACAATACTGATGGAACATAGTATGCGCCTGAACTCTCTGGATTTTCAGTCAGGTTCATTTCGTAGTCTAAATTCAATGCTCTTCTTATAATCATCAATTTGAACATAGCTGATGCTGCTCTATTTATTGATAGTAAATCACAGAATGGCATTGTTATTGGTGTTTTTATAATATCAAGAGCACGCAATGCGTCACCATACGATGTTATGATTGTGTAGTCTTTTCCTTCAAGTTTTTCTTTGTTAAACAATGAAAGAGCTAAGTCTTTCAATCCTTTATCATTTGCGTTGTACCATTCTCTTGCTTGCTGAATAGTAACTAGTAATGTATTTGTTTCCATATTTGTTCTAATTACTATGAGTTACCATACTTATCATATATCACTTCAAAATCATCTAAGTCACCGTATTTTGCCTCAGTGATTAACGTACCAAAGTATTTACCAAAATGCTTGGCTATTTCTTTATTTGCACAACCTAAGAATCCGAAATTAGCATTAGTATGGCCTACGCAATTAGAAGGATCAAAACTACTTATACCATAATTACTACCCATACAAGCATAACCACTAAGAACAAAATATTCTATTCCATCACTTTTAATTTTGCCTATTATTTCCATTTCACCAGAATTACGTTCATATATAAAATATGTAGAATCTTTTGCTATAAATGGAATATAAGGATAGCATATATAAGAATCTTCTGGATTTTTTGTAAAACCTAAATCATGTCCTAAATTCAATGCTTTTCGTACAATATTCAATTTATACATTGCAGCGGTTGCCTTGCTTTCCGTTTTAATGGTATTAACAATAATATTTACATCATCAATATCCTTCCCAATTGCATTCACAGCGTCTTCAAATGTCTTTATGTCCTCAAAGTTAGGCGTTTCCAATTCTTTAGCAGAAAAGCATCTGAGTGCAATTTTATTAAAAGAATCATTTCCGCTATTGTATAGTTTTATTGCTTCTTCTTTTGTCAACTCGATAGTTTTGTTGCTTTTTTGGATTTTAGAATTGTATCCTTCAGAAAATTCAATTCCAGTTTCTATACAATCAAGATCATTGCATTGCAAGCCTCTTATCTTATATGCACAATCGTTGCTACAATTGCATCGATCACAATATTCCCTTAAAAAATCTTTCTTTACTGTACTTTCCATGATCGTTCTATTTTGAAAAATGAGTTCTAAGCATTTTAATGTCTTCGTCAGTTATATCCAAATCGTTATTTACGTTCTTCTGGGTGTTGTACTTACGTGACATTCTTTCGTATTTTTCTTTTTGGCAGATAGGACAAACATCTCCAGAATAATACAGGCGATGAGTCTCACAAAATTTCTTTTCCATTTGATCTTAATTTATAATGTGATTTACTATTGCAAATATACAACTTTATTCTTTATGTTGAAAACATATCAAACGACAAAAAGTTTTAAAAACGAATAAGCAAGCAAAGATGCAAATAGCGATGCAAAAAGAATAACAGCAATCTTTTCTATTTTACTGGTTTTCATCGTCTTTCCATTTAATGTTTGCAATGTTCCAAGGCTCGTCAATATAGCCATTTTCTTTTGAAAATAAATAATCTGTGCAGACATTTTTCCATTCCAGAATTTCCTTTTGTCTTTCTGTAGGATTTTCAGCGTTCTCAGATTCATTTATTTCATTGATTAAAAATCTTTCCTCCTTTGAATCTCTCAAAAGATAACTTCCTGTTTCAATGGCCAAGAATGTGGCACAAAGTTGAGATGACTCCTTCTTAGTTATTGTTTTAAATTCTTTCATTTCTTTTTAATTTTTAATGATCACAATATGGACAATAGTGCTTTCTCCAAATCAGAGTAATCAGCAATATCAGAGCATTTGTCAGCAAACAATGCGGAATGAGTGTCTGTGCCTTCAAACATCTTACCACATCTATCGCAAACTATCTGATACATCGTAATTGGTCTATACATGTGTCATTTCTTTTTAATTTTAATTTTACTAATTCCTTCTGAATCAATCTCGTCATTAAAAAATGGTGATGTTTCATCCAGTTCAACGCTGTCAAATTCTATCATGAGAAAACATAACAGGATGTTAATAGCAAAAAACGAAATTAATATTAGTATCATAACTTTTATTCTTTTAATTCTGGATTGTCATGTACATTACCTATAATTTCCCAATCATCAATTTTGGTTTTACTATTTTCAAGATATGATGAAATCGGATTTGAAAAGCCATAGCGATCATTTGTCATTCTAAAGCAGCCATGATTCCATTCTACATATCTGTAATACGTGTTGTCTACATTTTTATATTCGAGTATATCGCCTTCGTATATATCGTTCCCATTCTTATCTTTTACGCCAACGTATTGCCCTAACGTTTCAGGTTCTGTGATTGGTATATTATATGTTCCTAATTTACTATTGCTGACGATAAAATCATTGCATTTGAAATTATATATTGCGTCTTTCTTATCTTTGTCGTCAAAATGAACATAAAAACCATAATGCCACGATCCAGAACTTTTAGCTCTAAATTTAATTTCTCTCATTTTCTAAATGTATTTAATTTATTTAATTTACAATGCAAATATACAACTTTTATTTTACGTTAAAAACTAAAATAGGCTGAAAGTGTTTGGCTTTCAACCTATTTTAATAAATTTAACAATTACTGTTTTTTACTTTACAGTCTTGATCTTAACAGTTCTTGTATAAGGAACGCCCTTTCCTACTGACGACTTAACCTTAACACCATTATTTGTAAGATACTTGGCTACTGCGTCTGCGCGTTTCTGCGAAAGAGCGTCATTGTACTTAGCCTTACCCTCTGGTGAAGCAAAACCTTCAAGATTTACTTCAGTTCCAGCTTCAATCTTGTCAAGTACTTCCTTAGACTCTTTTGTGAGTTCAGCTGAATCGAACTTGAACTTAACAACCCACTCGTTGTATGCTGTTGTTTCTGCCTGCTGTGGTACTTCCTTGATAACGATCTTCTCTACAACCTTTGGTTCGCGCTTCTCACATTCATCGAGCTTTGCACGAAGGCAATTAATCTCATTGTTCATTGCACCTACATCATAAATCTTGAAATGATGCGTACCGTTTGATGTCTTGAAGTGGTAAACATAGGTTACATTGAGAGCCAACTGTGTGTGGTTCTTGTTGAACTTAACATTACCGAACTCGTTCAAGTTCCAATAGACGGCAGGAGTTACCATAATTGTGCTTGCCTTTGTCTTACCGAGATTGAACTTTACATCAACGCCAGTCTTTGCAGAAAGGTTATCATTATGTGTATCCCACAAATGAAGCCAACCAAGGCCAGCAACAACGCCAAATTCTACAGTACGAGGCGTACCCTTGTAACCAGCGAATGTATTACTGAGGTTAAGTGTACCGTTCAAACCTACATTTGTTGCCTTCACGATTGTCTTTGTGTTTGTGAAATGATTATCACCGAACATAGCCAATCCCTCAACTCGCATGCCTACATAAGGATTAAAATCCTTTCCGACTACAAGACCTGCATTTGAATTAAGTGGAAATGCACAATTAAAATCAAGAGGAGCTGATACACCACCTGTAACACCAACATAAATGTTATCAAGCGCATTACTGTTCTGTGTTGCAATCTGAGCATTCACAGCTACCAAACTGCTGAAAAGCAGTGTCATCACGAATAAAAATTTCTTCATTTTCTTAAACTATTTTATATGTTTTGATTATATTAACTGGATTTTGTTATACCAGTTTTTTTATTTTCATTGCAAATATACAACTTTATTTTTAAACAAAAAACAATTTCAATAAATAAATCAAATCAAAAATTAAAATTATGGTTGATCAGAAAAAACAGAAAGGACAGAAAGGAAAGAAAAAGACAAGACCAGACACAGACAATCCAGACGAAAATCCTCTTCTTCATGTCGACAACACAGCCGATTTCTCAATAGATACTGGAAACCTACTTCAAGATACAGGAATTCTTATTTTTCCTGGGTACAAAGATTTTGATCTCAAGAAAGACAAGGATCATTTCGATACATCAAAAATTACAAAGATGTCCATGATCATCATATCACTTAGATACTATGAATATGTATGTATAGCAAAATTCCAGTTCTCATATATAATACCTATACTTGAGAGCGGACTTAATGCTAAAGATGTATTTGAAATGGTAAAACATTGCTTGAAAAACAAACTTCTTACAAACGCACCGACGTTTGACAACATATACGAACTCGACATACAGTATAAAGGATATATAAAATATTGATCATTTAGATAAATACATAAATAGATTCATTAAAATGTATAATTATTCTCAAAACATACAGGAGGTTGATAAGGAAGATGTCGATCTTTCTTCATTCGCGTTAAATGACAGGTTGAACAGCAAGTTCTGGAACGGTGGCAAACTTGATATACTCGCAAGAAGAAAGATGCTAACCATCGCAAGGGACTTCATAAGCAAGTTTGAAATATCTGATTTCGGAATAGATGATGTCATACTGACTGGCTCCATAGCAAACTACAATTGTAGTGAGAAATATTCTGATATTGATCTCCACATTGTAATAGATTTTAGAGATATAAATGATGATGTCGGACTTGTCAGGACGTTCTTTAACGCTGTCAGGGAAAGATGGAACAGCACACATAAGAAAATAAAAATATATGGGTATCCAGTTGAGATATACGTCCAGGACGTGAATGATGAGCATGTTTCATCTGGAGTATACTCTGTCTTATATGACGAATGGATAATAGAACCTTCACTTGACAAGTTCCAGAAGCAGATGGATGACATCAACTATGACTATGTACAGGAAATTGCATCTTCGTTAATGAATGAGATTGAGGATCTCGAGGAAAGAACTATGGATATTGATCAAAACACTTCATATGACAAGATTGAAGGATTAATGGACGATGCACGTGAATTACGCGATAGAATTATGAATGCAAGAAGATCAGATCTTGGAAACACTGGCACTGAAATATCAACTGGAAATATAATTTTCAAGGTTTTGAGACGTAACGGCTACCTTGAAAGACTGCGTGATATCAGGAGAGACCTTTATGATTTAATGCATTCATTGGAATAGAGGTTCAAATTTGCGCAGACATCATCGGATATGGTTTTTTATTTGCGTCCATTCTTGTTTTCGATGTCTGTTTTAGATTTGAATACAATATTCACAATATCGTATATGGCTACTCATTTGAGTAGCCTTTCTTTATATCTACAAGATAAATACTACATGAAGCGATTTATTTTGACATTGAAACTAATATGGCAGGGATGGAGCAACTATTTCATCGATCTTGTCTCTGACATCAAATATAAGAGATACTTTGAAGACAGATACAACATATGCAGGAAATGCGAATTCAACAAACTAAGCATATGCCAGAAATGCGGATGCGTACTAAAAGCAAAGACTAAAGCTGAAGACGCGGAATGTCCAATAGGAAAATGGAAAACGATATACGAAACATTAAACATAAGCCAAGATTATGGAAAGAATTAACATAATTGTTCCTGGAGGATTCAAACCAGTTCATGCTGGTCACATAAGGATTATAGAATCATATCTAAAAGGATATCCAGAATATGAAACAAACGTCTATGTGATCATATCGAAAAAGGACAGGGAAGGATTAAGCGCACAGACAAGCTGTGATTTCCTTAACAGGATATTTGAAGGTTTTCGTAATTTCCATTGTATCATATCACAGGACAGATCCCCTGTGATTACAGTCTATAACATGACGGCAACAAAATACTTCGGTGACGGAATATACGCTATGGGAACGGCATCAAAGGAAGATGATCCGACAAGACAAGTTGAATACTATAGACGTTTCTCAAAAGGAGGTTCTTATTACACCCCAGGAGTAGATGTTATCATGATTAAGCCAAACAGAATACAGGCGTATCAGAAAAGGAATGATGACTTCAATTTTACACCAATTTCATCAACAATAATCAGACAGGATCTTATACGTGACGATTATAACGCGTTTCGTTCAGCATATGACGTTCAGTATGACAGCGTTTATATAGACGAACGAACCATAAAGGATTATTATAACAGACTTGAATCTGAAATAAAAAAGCCTGTCAATGAAACCGCTGCGGCTGGAAGAATAGATCACCCTTATGACGACAACAACCTTACATTTGTGGAAATCAAGGACATGATCACTTCACTTTTTTCTGGAAAGATTACTGACATCGAGGAAAAGATTGACGGGATAAACATACTCGCATCTGTTGATAATAATGGAAAAGTTATCTTCGCAAGAAACAAGACACAGCTGCTTAATGCACCAATGACTGCTGAAGACATAAAGAACAACAGCAAATGGAACGACAAGACTAAAACTTCTTTCATCAACGGTGTAAGCACAATAACAAAAGTGTTCAGCAACATAGATGATTGCATAATGTTCTTCAATTATGATGACAAATTGGACGGATTGAAATACAGGAACTGGATGAGCGTCGAAATAGTTGATCACTCAAACATGAACGTAATACCATACGTAGGAAACTTCGTGTCGTTCCACAAGAAGATAATAACCGTGTGTACACAGTATTACCCAAAGGAAGATTACAGCAAGTCAATATTCGCAGATACAAATATGGATGTAGATATACGAAAAATTGAAGACGCGATTAAGAAAACAAATCTGAAAGATGATGAATTCAAGGCATCAATGACACCTAAAATGATATTCAGCAATGTAAGCAATTCAAACGCGATGGAGAATGATAACATCAATGAGCTTGCTGATCTTATGGAAGAATATGAATTGTCAGATAAAAGTACAGTTGCTGAATACAAGTACAAGGCGTTCCTGAAATACATAGTCAACAATCATCCGATTAAGCAACTGGAAAGAAACGAAATTAAAAATCTGGCGGCAAGATGGTCTGGATTAAAGAATATAAACATAAGAGAATTTAGCGCAAAGGATAGTATAAGGGAATTCGAGAAAATCGGATTATCTTCTCTCAGAAAGCGTGTAATGCTTCCACTGGACAGATTCTTCATAAACCTAGGTAACGACGCTCTGAAGATGTTTAAAGGCGGAAAAAATGAAGGTAACGAGTCAAAGGTTATCGAACAAATACGAAAATCTATCGTAAACGCTATAGGCAGCATTCAGGAGACTGGAGACATAAATTCATTGGGCAAACTTGAGTATCTTCTTTTCAGACTTGGAAATACTGTTGACATAAACGCAAGCGAGGGAATCGTGTTCAAATATAACGGCAAATTCTATAAACTTACTGGTACATTCGCCGTAATTAATCAGATTATAGACGTTAGCAGAAAAGCTGACAGCATAAAATAAAGGATTCCAAATTCGGAATCCTTTTATTGTTTAATGACTCAATCATCTTCGTCTTGATCATCAACATAATTTCCGTATTGATTGAGCTTTGCTTTTTCTCCATTTATAACAACTGGAAACATATAAATGTCTTCTTCCTCATCATATATACATGATTCAGCATCATCAAACCATGTCATTTCATCATTGTCATCATCTCCAAACAATGGCCTGAAATAGTACGCATCAACATATCCATATTTTCCATTATATTCAACTATTGGATACATTTCAGTAAAGTCAAAGCAATCATCAAATTTATTTCCGTTCATGTACTTTTCGCAGAATGTCTTATCGTCCTTTGTATTTATGAAATCAAACTTGTCGCCCACCTTTATAGTATAAGTATAAGTATCCTCATCTCCAGCCTTCCATATGTTATAACATTTGATCATTAAAAGCCTTGTGTTTTTCCAAACAACATACTCTATACTATCTTTTCTTGCTATAAGCAGATTATTATATTCAGCAATACCATCAACTGGTTCGTTGAAAAGAAAATGACAGAATTCATCATTGAATACAAACTCATCTAAATTATCTCTTGTTATATCAAGAACATATATGTTGCATTTTTTTCCGTTGCTAACAGCTATAGCATGTTCAATTCCAATATATTCAATGTTCATATATTTTATTTGATCAAACCACGTGTCAAAAATAACACTAAGATGTTTCCCGTCAAAAAGATTATATTTTTTATTACGTTCAATAATACAAATGTCAATTAAGATATCACTGTCAAATGTTTTTATATTATCAATCCATTCTGATTTGTCATACGGATCATTACCGAATAAAAGTTTGTTGTCTTTACCTATAATATTATATGATCCTCTATAGCTTACAACATAAAAGTCGTCTCTATGAAAAACACTATCTATATCGTCAGCCATTATATTCATACTTGAATCATACAGACATGTTTTTTCATAATACGATATCTCATAAAAATAATAATCGATCATGACACCATCTTCATTATAATAGCAATCACTAAACTCATTTATGTTTAATATATCATCAGCTACAATCTTTCCATTTCTACCATACAATGTTTTTTCTTCTCTGCCGTCATTATAGCATAAAATATAATCTCCACACCAATCCAATAATGGTTTTGGATATTTGAATATTTTATCTCCGTTTACATTAATAAGGTAATATTCATCTTCATCATTAGCTATATGATAGCCATCGAGATCAGATTTAACACTAATATCATCGTACCATTCATCAAGTGTAAACCCATCTTCATCAACGAAATTTGATTCCATATAAGACCATAATTTTTTATTCGGATCAAAGTATCTACGAACAATAAAATAATCTCCACGGTTGTCACATTTTCGTATTTCGTATAATGGATCATCATTAATTATCTTGCCACTATTGCATGAATATATATATTTGTCGCCTTTATACTCGTCTCCATATATAAGAACAACTATACTAAATTTATTCGCTCTAAGTTTACGCGTATAATCTGGTTCACCAAGTCCTTTATCAACAGCAACATTTATAGCTCTATCTATAATATCATCATTGCTATATTTACTCTCGTTTATATTTGAAAACTTATAACGCTTAATCATTTACATCATTACTTTATTTACTTATTTATTTTAACTTAGATAAATATTGAAATAAGTTTCATTATATAATGACAAGAGAAGATTTCATTCAGAATATAGTAGATGAAATTACAATATCTGGATCTCTTAACGTTACGATAAAGACAAAGGAAATAGAACGTATCATAGATAACGAAAAGAGAAACGTATTTCGTAACTGGAGAGACACGGTGGAATTAAGAACTGGATTTATACCAGTTTCCCAGTTCAGGACACCAGAGTTCAGACAAAGCAGAACAATACAGTTTCCAGATTGTGTTTGGGGTATAGATGAATTCAGGGAAATTAAAGACGGAAGCAGACTTTTCGGAATAAATGATCCAGACCTTTCCATGGAACGTGTAATGGGAAGCGACCTCTGGCTTTCTCCGTTCTCATCTGACGTAATAACGACAAGAACTATAAGTTATAGCTGGTTTGATCTTGCGAGATCATTCACGCTAAAGGACATCAATTTCCAGTTTAACCTTAATACAAAACGTGTTCAGATAATAGGACACGATCCTATTGCTCCTGTTTTTTGTAGGGTATACGTTCAAATAGAGGATTCCGCATTATATGACGACTATATGTTTTTAAAGCAGTGCATAGGAAAGACTATGATTCAGATACATCGCGTATTGAAGACTTTTGAAGTCACTCTTGTCGGAGGAGTGTCAATTGGATCATATTTTATGGATCTTGGAACTAAATATCTCGATGAAGTAAAAGAATACATCAACGGGCAGCAAAATCCAGATTGGTTCTTAATGTTCCAGTGAACAAAAATAAGAATATATTTGCCATGAGTATAGATACAAACAAATATTATTACATAAATGGAGTAATAAGCGCATTCAGAAAAAGCCTTCATGATAAAACAATAACACAAGGCGACGTCATATTCGTTTTGAAATACATGAACTTTCCGTTCAAATCAGTGGAAGTAATAAAAAACGGAAAGAAAACAATTTCTGGTGCATATAAGAAAACGATAATCGATTCATATTTGAATACGTATGAAAAACGTGAGATGATAAAAAGACTCATCAGTACAGCATACGATGAAAAAACAAGACGGTTGGAAACTGAATTGCGTAAAAGAAAATCAAATCCAACAGAGGAACAAAAGGATCAAAACAAAGACAAGATGATCGATTACATATATAACGCACCTGAAGAAGACATGGACTATATGTCAAATAAACTACTTATGGATGATGACGTTATGTACGAATCTGATTCAGTCAAGATTTTAGATGTAAATACAAACTGGACGCCAAAGAAAGGAATATTCCTTTCAAAATCTCCAAACTATATAGCAAGATATCTTAGAGAAAATTCAAAGGACGATAGTCAAGCCATGAAAAGACTTACGTTTTATATGAATCGTGCAGGAAAAAACCTTCAGAACAAAACAGTATTAAACAAAGTTAAAGAAATTTTGAGAAGCAAAGATTAATTTCTTTTAAAATCAACAAAAATAAATATATTTGACCGTAGATCCTTTTGTGGATCGAACTAGTATATATTCAAAAGGAGGACGATTATAATCATCCTCCTTTCTTTTTTAACAAGTCATGTTGGCTATGTTCTTTTTCTGCTCATCATCAAGATCATCAAGTTTAGGTATATCACATTGAACTGTAATTATATAATCAGATTTCAATGACGTGTTATTTGGATCAGGAAATCCCATATTGAAAAGTTTTAGAACTTTACCAGATTCCGTTCCAGCACTTATATGTATTTTCTTTCTCTCTCCATTTACATAAGGAACAGTGACATCACCACCAAATACGAGAGTCTTGTATGGAACTTTCAAGTCATATAATATATTGTTGTTATCATCCCTCTTTAATCCATAACTGTTTGGACGCTCCTTTACTATAACGAGAAGATCTCCAGCAACTCCACGATGAGGCCCGTCATTACCCTTTCCTCTTACAATAAAGTATGCGTTTTCAAACATTCCAGGTGGAACATCAAATTCAACATCAACAGTCTTTGTTTCCAATCCAGTACCGTGGCAATTCGGACATGGATCCTTTATACATTGTCCTGTTCCGTGACATTCTGGACATGGTGACATATTCTGGATTACAGTGTTTCCTCGCCTTTGAACATTCTTTATAAATCCAGTTCCTCCGCAACGCTGGCATGTTCCAGTTTCATTGCTTTGTGATCCAGATCCATTACAACGGTGACATGCACATTTCTTGCTCATTGAAATCTTCTTATGGACTCCGTTGTAAATGTCGTCAAATGAAAGTTCGATCGTAATCTTAAGATCTTCTCCCTTTTCTTTCATCTGATTTCCATGACCGAATCCTCCACCGAATCCGAAACCTCCTCCTCTGAACATGGAGAACGGATCAAATCCATCACCAAACGGATCAAACCCATCACCTCCTGCAGCATTTGGATCAACCGTTCCATATGTATCATACATCTGTTTCTTTTCTGGATCAGAAAGAACAGTATACGCTTCATTTATTTCTTTGAATTTTTCTTCAGCACCTTCTTCTTTACATACATCTGGGTGATACTTCTTACTAAGTTTACGGAATGCTGATTTAATATCACTCTTGCTCGCGTTTTTAGAGACGCCTAATATGTCATAATAATTCTTTTCCATAAATCAATTTCAAATGTATTTTCTTACAACAACTTTTGCGTGCACGTAAGTCTTTTTGCTTACGCTGTCAACAAATCCAGGTTCAACAACACTTTCTACTGTGCCATCAAGATTCTTTGTACATTTTACGGCTGATACGGCATTCATAAAATCAGTATCAAATTGAGAACCTATGATATCATCGTCAATCACCTTTATGTTGATTTTATCAAGAGCAGATTTAATATTCTTTAATATAAGTTCACAACCGTCAATCTTATTCTGATGTCCTCGTCTTAAATCATTGTAGACAGGAGAAATGATGTCAGATATGATTTCTAATTTCGCAATGCTTTTGGCATTGGATATTTTATTCTCCATGAATTTTTTCATATTGTCATAGTCAGCGATGGATCTTATGTACATGTCTTTATAGTTAGGCTCATCGTTAGACTTCTGTACAATGCTTTCTGGTGCAATATTTTCTGGAGTAATGTCTAATTCAACGTTTTTATTTTCCACTTCACTTCATTTTTATTTTAATTGATGCAATTGAACTACCCACAAGCTAAAGACTTGTGGGATTCCGACTTCATTGAGGAATGCTTGCAAGCAAGTCTTACTTCCGAAGAATTAAACATAATCAAAAGTAATCGCATTACTTTCTATACATTCACTCCTTGCATTCTCTTGCAAGTTCCTTCGAAACGATAACAGTACTTCTTTAACCTTTTCGTGTTTAAGTTTCTTTGGTTCAAAAGCACCATTATCAAGTTGTTTTAAGAGCAAATTGCGTAACACGGTTACGCATACTCTGTTTTTTATATTCTTTGCTGCATTAAAGTCTGCATTATCCTTATGTCCACACTCAATACATTCAAACGTTTCTTGGTTTGGTCTGTTCTCATCCTCAATACAACCGCATACAGGGCACATTTTTGATGTATAACTCGCATGTACGGTCGATACAGCTATATCGTACTTCCTTGCAATATGTTCAACCTCCCCTCCATCGGTGTAATCGACAGTCCCTGCCGATATTTTTCTTAAACCTTCATCAAGGATATTCTTCGCCGCATTCAAGTCACGGTCTATTAGCTCACCGCATTGTGGACAAGTCCATTCTCTGTCTTTAAGAGGCAAATCTTCCTTAACATATCCACAATGATGGCACGTTTTCGATGATGGATAGAATCTGTCTATCTTGACCAATGTTTTGCCGTACCACTTTGCCTTGTACTCCAACATGGTAACGAATGCTCCCCAACTCGCATCTGAAATGGACTTGGCAAGTTTATGTTTTTTTACCATGCCCTTGACATTCAAATCCTCACAGCAAACCACATCGTATCTGCGAATGAGGTCAATGGAAATCTTGTGCAGTTTATCCTTGCGACAAGACATAATTTTCTCTTGTATTCTTGCGACCTTAATCCGTTGGCTGTTCCAAGAACCACTTCCCTTCTTCTTACGGGAAAGATGCTTTTGCATCGTTGCAAGATTCTTTGAATACTTCTTGATGAATTTATTTGATGAGTACCTGTCATTATCGGAAGTAATCACGAAATCCTTCAAACCCAAGTCAATGCCGACACTCAGATTGGTTTTCTCCAAGTCATCGGCCTCAACCTGTGCCATAATACAGACATAATACTTTCCGCTTGGTGTTACAGATACTGTCATATTTCTTAATTCGCCCTAAATATCCTGACTCTTGGTGAACCTGATGCCTCCCTTGAATTTTGGTATGAATATCCTATTGCCTTCAACTTTGAAATACTGAGGAATAGCAAAACTGCCGCCATGTTTCTTTGAGTGAAAACGTGGAAGCCTGGATCTCCCCTTGAAGAAGTTTACATATGCGGTCTCCAAATGACGCAAGGCATGCTGCAAAGTCTGACTGTTGATCTCCTTCAACCAGAAGTAAGCCTCTGTCTTTTTCATTGCTGTCAACTCCTTTGCCTGTTCATAATAATTGAAACTCTTTTTGGTCTGTTCGTACTGTTCCTTACGCTTGGCGAGAAAATGATTGTAGACAAAGCGGACACTACCAAAATAATTCGCAAGCGTTTGCTCTTGCTCCTTATTTGGATAAAGTCTGAACTTATATGTCTTCTGTATCATTTTCATATTGCAAATATACAACGTTTTTCTCGAATAACAAAGGAAAGATGCAATTATTTTTAAAAAATTAACATTTTATATTATTGTTTTGTACCAATTCACCAAAAAGACTAAAGACCTTTTGGCTTTCTTGGAACTATTAGATAAATAAGTAAACAGCAATAGATAATGATAAATAAAATCATTTCTTTTTTCATTTCTCTTTTCAAATTCTCGGATGGGCAGGAACCCATTGAAAGTCCTGCCCAGCCAGATAACGAATCAAGCGATAAAAAAGAAAATGATCAACAAGATAAGCAAAACAAAGAAAACACAACAGTAAATGAAATGAATAACTACGGAAAGTTGATGGTTCATTTAGACAACGGCCACGGAAAGGCAACTCCAGGGAAAAGAAGCCCAAGTGCCACTACAGGAAAAGGATATGGTCAATATACAGCAGAGCAATTGTCACTGTATGAGTATGAATATAACAGATTGATAGTTAAACGAGTAGATGAAAGATTAAGACGACTCGGATTCAAAACATTTATAGTTACACCAGAGGTTGAAGGCGATGTTGGTCTTACTACAAGAACGCAGAGATCAAACAACATGGCAAAAAACAATCCTGTATTATATCACATATTCATATCAGCACACGTCAACGCTGTAGGAGACGGTAAGACATGGTATACTGGAGGAAATGGCTCGTACTGGTGCGCATATACATCCAAGGGTAAGTCTGCTGGAGATAGCCTTGCTGAATGTTTCTATGATTCCGCTGAAGAGGTTCTAAAGCCATTCAAGAAAAAGATAAAGACTGATTTGTCAGACGGCGACAGAGACATGGAGGATAACTTCACAGTCCTCGTAAAAACAAAATCTCCAGCGGTTCTCGTTGAATCATTATTCATGACAAATGTAGATGACGTATTATTCCTCAAGTCAGAGACTGGAATTAAAGCAATAGTTGACATTTATGTAAATGCAATCATAAAATACGCTAACAGATATATCAAATGAAGGTTGGAATCTGTCCAACCTTTATTTTATTCAATAAAAAAAGGAGGACAAAAACTATCCTCCTCGAAAACAAATCTGTTTTCCACAATTACTGACCGCTGTCAGGATTTTTGATTCATATTGCTAAAATCAAATCCGTCACCGAATGGATTTGATCCACTGAATCCACCAGATTGCCCTGCTGTGGATGCGTCTTTATTTGCAGATTTGTACAATGCCTCGCCTACCTTCCATTGTACAGTTTGAAGCTCTTTAGATGCAGCTTCACACGCACCCATATCCCTCTCATCTGGCTTTACATTAAATACTGTTTTCATCGCATCGATCTTCTCTTGAAGATCCTTCTTGTCTTCATCAGAAATCTTATCTCCGTCTTCACTTAACGTTTGCTCTGCTGTAAAGATTTGGCTTTCCCACACATTGAATTTCTGCATCTTCTCGGCATAAGCCTTATCTTCTTCTTCGTGTGCTTCAGCATCCTTTTTCATACGATCAATCTCTTCATCACTTAAATTTGATGATCCCTCAATACGGATATTCTGTTCTTTTCCTGTCGCATTATCCTTTGCTGTGACTGTAAGTACACCGTTTGCGTCAAGATCGAACTTCACGTTAATTTGTGGAACACCTCTTCGTGCAGGAGCGATGCCCTCAAGATTGAATACACCCAACTGCTTGTTTTCTGATGCGACCTTACGATTACCCTGTGTCACCACAACTGTAATTGCAGTCTGATTGTCTTCTGCTGTAGAGAAAGTATTCTCATGCGATGTAGGAATAGTCGTATTCGCTGGAATCATGACTGTTGCAATACCGCCAAGTGTGGTGATGTTGAGGTTCATAGGAGTGACATCCAACAGTACAATATCGCTGCCCATATCACCAGAAAGAATAGCACCCTGTACAGCTGCACCAAGAGCAACAGCCTCATCTGGATTTACTGACTTGTTTCCATCCTTTCCGAAATATGACTTAACAAATTCCTGTACTTTAGGAACTCGAGTGGTTCCACCAACAAGAAGAATTTCATTCACATCAGAAGGAGTCATATCAGCAGCCTTTAATGCGCCATCAACAAGATTGGAAACCTTCTTCATAAATTCTGTCGTCATCTGCTCAAACTTAGCGCGTGTGAGTGTCTCAACGAAATGCTGTGGTACACCATCAACTACAACAAGATAAGGAAGATTGATTTCAGTCTGCGACGAAGAAGAAAGATCTATCTTTGCCTTTTCTGCGGCTTCAACTATACGTTGGAATGCCATTGCATCCTTTGAAACATCGTATCCGAATTTCTTCTGGCATTCATCAATCATCCACTTTGCAATCGCATTGTCAAGATCTCTACCACCAAGAACCATATCACCCTGTGTAGAAAGAACCTCGAATACGCCATCACCCATTTCAAGAATAGAAACATCCGCTGTAGATCCACCAAGATCAAGAACAAGAACCTTTACATTCTTTTCAGCCTTATCATATCCAAATGCAAGACAAGCTGCTGTTGGCTCATTGATGATACGCTTGCACTCAAGACCTGCAATCTTCGCAGCCTCAATTGTGGCTGTACGCTGTTGATCATCAAAATATGCAGGCACTGTGATTACAGCTTCTTTAACAGGTTCGCCAAGATAATCCTCTGCTGCTGATTTCAATTTACGAAGAACTTCAGCACTGATTTCCTGTGGAGTATATTCCTTGTCATTAATTTTTACTCTAACCGAGTCATTAGGACCTTCAATGATATCATAAGAGAAATCCTTATGATACTTCTTTGTATTCTTATACGAGTTTCCGATAAATCTCTTGATTACATCAACCGTATTCTTTGAGTTTACAACGCTTTGTCTTTTTGCACTAGATCCTACTTTAACTTCTCCATCTTTTCCATAACCGATAACGGAAGGTGTTGTTCTCTCACCATCCTGGTTTACAATAATTTCTGGTTTACCATTTTGGCATACAGCAACGGCACTCATCGTACTACCGAGGTCAATACCAATAATCTTTCCCATTTTACGTTATATTATTTTATTTTAGTTTTATTTTAGAAGGAAGATTAAAACTGAATTTAATCTTCCTTTAATTTATGTTTTTCTTGTATTAGAAATTAAAAACAAATTCAATATCTCTAACGTTTCTGTCCTGATCCAAATCTACATTCCAGCTTCCAAGTGAAAAATTATATTTATCTTTTACAAGTTCACAGAACTTATCAAGATTTTCAGACTCATCGTGATAGATGTGGTCAAGAACAGAGAAATAAGAGTCACTTCCAATTTCATATCCTGGAATAAGCCACATTAAACTGAACAATATGCTTACAGGCTCGTCATTGTCATCAAAATTAGCGACATATGTTGCAGCATCGATTATATCCTCCTTAAATTTATCCAATTCAACTACTGGACAGAAAATATCTTTGCACTTTTGTTCGTCAGTCTTATAGGAAGCATATGAGTCTCGGAGAGCGTTTCTAAGATTACATGCAAGGTTTTCATCATCATCCAATCCGAAATCCTTCTCGACAACATCGTCATTTAAATATAAATCGAGTTCCAAGAGATCATCATCTTTGTCCTCAGAGTAATCATCATGCTCTGCTGCATCCTTGATATCTTTGTAAGGACATTTTTGTTCTTCGTCGTGCTCATCATCACATGTATCATATTCTGCTGCATCCTTGATATCTTTATAAGAAGGTCTTGGATCTACTTCATGCTCCTCCTCAGTATCACATTTCTCATCTTTGCATGGTTCTTCTTGAAGATCCCCTTTATAATGTTTATAAATCTTTTCAAGGCTCTCATTTTTTGAGTCATACTTAAAACGATCTCCATTTGGTTCCTCTGTAATAAATACCTTTGACTCTTCATCCCATGTGAAATAGTAGATTTCATCTTCGTTAAATACGAATTTAACAACAACGACTCCACTGAACACGCTTAAAATCTCAGTCCAAAGATTAAGTAGTTCTGTGATCTTTTTCTTCTTTTCTTCTTGGTTCATGTCAGAATCATATTTATACGTCATCTCATTATTGTTACTATCATAACAAACAAATATATTAGACATTGTGTTATCCTTACAATCAAACTCGTCAAGATTCGATAAAAACATGTTGCTAATGCGATTAAGCGCATCAAAAATATTATTCACTTTATCCATCTGTTTATATTTTAAATTAAATTTATTTCTTTATGATGCAAATATACAACTTTATTTTGAAACATGAAAATATTTCATTACATTTTTATCTCATTTTCAAACAACATTGTCGCAGAGCAGTCCGCTTGCTGCAAAAGAGCAACCAACGGACACATTTTAATAGAAGATTTCATAGCGTTCTTGAACTCTACATTGCTCTCTCCAAAGAAACCCATATGATAACGTATCGAAAGCATTTCACACGGATTAAGGTCAAGACCTATTTTAAGAAGCATTATTACAGACTTTTCTCCGTGACCTATAGGAAACGAATCTTCTATTTCATATCCGTCATACTGTACCCAATCATTATGCTCATCCTTCTTCCATTTCACTGTCTTTCTATAGAAACAAACCTTGCATATATCATGCAATAAAGTAGTAATGATAATGCTTTCTTCTGGAATCGTTACTGCAAGTTCTGGATCTATCAGCTTCATCTTCTCGAAAAACGCTTCAGCGATGCTATAAACCATAAGCGAGTGATCAAGCAATCCAGTTTCATAGTTTGAGTGATACTTTGCGGACGCAGGAGCATCGTAGAAATCCGTTTTTCTCAGATACTCAATTACCTTATCGATTCCAGATCTTCCTGTTGACATAAGCAGTGATTCAAAAATATTGATCTTATCCTGCTTTGACATTCTGTTGTCGCCAACGATTTGTTCTTTTGTAATTAGCATAATTCAATTAAATTTAAAAAAGTGCATATGAATTTGACTTAGGTTCATCATTCTGTTTACTATAGTCAACCTCCATTGGATCTGTATTATTTTCATCAATGTCATAATCAATGTCATAATCATCCGTTTTGTCACAATAATGTCTTTTTAATGTGACAACCTTGATTATTGTATATGCATTGTCGCCCAACTTTAAATGAGCCATATTGTTTGATTTCAACTCATCAAGTTCATCTCCTTTGATAAGTTTGACCAAAGCCTTAAACGTATCAGTAATTATTTCATACAGATTGTTATCATCCGTTCTAAGTTCCTTTAAAAGGATCTTTCCGACATCATGTCTCCATAATTCAGCATAATCTTTATTGAACTTCTCCGTCACTTTCATAAACGGAGGTTGTCCCTTTATCTTAGTGACATATACATCACCTATGGCGATTCTTGTAAACTGTTCAAGTTCAAATTTCACTGGGATGATACCAGAATCAAGTGCAGACTGAACAAGTTTCTTTATGTCATTGCTAATCAACTTCTTCTTCATTTGTCTTACTACTATTTAATTTTTTGTAGAAATCTCTTTCAGACTTTATCTCTTCTAACAGTTCATCATGAAAAAATCTCATTGCATCTTCAAACTGCGAATCGGTAATTCCATAATGTGATTTGTACATCTTTATATCTTCAGAGGTTATTGTGCTATCTTTTGTTTTCTTCTGTTTTACGCTTGTGTATAACCATTTAGGTGCAACACCACAATAAAGATAATCTGAAAAGAAACGTATGACATCAATTGGATTAACCTTTGAATCGTTAAACACATTTGCCTCAACAGGATACTTTATCGCAAGTCGTCTAAGAACCATAAACAGATTCTGTCTTGCTGTCTCTGCAGTGATCCCATAAACATATTCTCTGCTTGTGAACAACGAATTGATCAAATCAAACAAAGGATTCGGCTTTTTATCTTTCTTTCCGTTATCTTTCATGATGCAAATATACAACTTTTATTCCAAAACTGAAAATCATTCAAACAATGCATTTGAATTTCTTGAGAACTTTGACAACGAATTGATCTCATCAAAAATTGAATTCAGTTTTCCGTTCTTTCTCACTTCAGCTGGATCGATATATTTCGTTCCAGACAGAATATCTTCCATTTTGACATTCGCTGTATTCAACGTACAGCTGTCATACGTATCTGTAGCGATCGAATAAAACTTCTTGACGATATTCTTCGGAAACAAATTGCTTTTCAGCTCTACAAGTTTTCTCTGACGCATCAATCTCTCCTGGAAATCAACGTCAATGTCTCGTTTCATTTCCTTTTCAAGCGCATCCTTCAAAAGCATCTTGTTGTTGGCAGAAATGAGATCGTCAACATTGTTAACTTTAAGTGCTTCAAACACATGTTTCGCTTTAAGCTCAGTAACATTCTGTTTCCTTCCGTTACGGTAATAGTGGAAGAACGGAGGAACGTTATCAGAAACGTCACCAGTCATAATCTTATTAAGAAGAACACGGTCTGGATCTATCAGTTCAAATGATATTTTAGGATCAGTCAACTGGACACCCTTCAATATCTTTCTAGTCTTATTATAGTTGCTGAAGAAAATATCTGGCTTTTCCTCTATATCCATCCATTTCTGTATGGCATTATCTATATAAAGTCGTTTCTTTCCTGTATTGTTCGCAATTGGATTATAGCACAGGCACACATTGTCTCCATTCGCACCGACAAGCTGAACCCAGTCCATATCAGATGATACGAGGATTACATCCTCCCCCTTGTCGAAGATATATTCCTTCCACATTGTAGTTATGTCGTCAGCCTCTGTCCTTTCAATATAAGTGACAATAAATCCCTTATCCTTCAATATATCCCTCAGATCATCAAGTGAAGTGAATATATTAGACCAGTTCTTATCTTCATCCTTATCACGTGTACCTTTATATTCCATTCCGTCTATATCCTTGTATAGATCATTTCTCCACGGCTGCTTTGAATCGCAAGAAATGATCACACGGTTTGGAGTGAATGTTCTTATCACCCTGCAAATGTCAATTGTTATTTTTCTAACAAGGACATCACATTCTTTCTTTGTATCGAAATTTTTGATTTTAACATCTGGTTCCATGAACTGGCACGTATACAGAGATCGCATAGCGAAGTTGTTAAAATCAATAATCATGTTTAACTTTGACATAATCTACGATTTAATTATCATTTGTAATTTAAACACACACGCGAGCAGAACGAGAAGTCTGTCTGGTGCTGTTGTAATCTGCGCCATATATTCAGCCACCGTCGTTATTACGTATGGAACCTTTTGTGCGAATTGAGGATAGTTTATCCTTATGAAATCAACTACACTTTTTGATATTGACATCATTGCATCATCTGGATTTGACGCATAGTTTTCAACAATAAACTTATAATTTTCAATTGGATCTGAACCATTTATGATAAGGTTCAGCAATTCAGAACAGTCAAACGATTTGACAAACGCATTCTTATCAAGTTCGGTTATTCCCTGTGTACTCATTGACTGGATGTTGTTGAGCAACGTGCGCATATCTGGGAAACTGTTCTTCACGAACATATTAAGTGTTTCCTGATCATACTTGATATTCAAAGCCGTTAGAAGATTTCCAGCAAACGCACAATATCCAGAAAGCATCATGTTTTCCTCATCATTGTTAACAGGAAACATAGGAATACATTCAAATCTTGACTTGATTGGCGCAGGTATCTTGTCGATACGGTTGCATGTGCAGATGAAACGTACAGATCCAGCATAATGCTCTATTGTCTCTCTAAGTGCATCCCACGCGTTGTCTGTCAGTCCGTCAGCCTCATCAATGAAAACCACCTTCAATTTCTCAGCACCATGCTCAAGTGAAATTGCAGTGGCGAAACTGACAACCTGGTTGCGTATAACATCAATACCGTTATCGGATGATCCGTTAAGTTTAAGTACATCGTATCCTTCAATCAGAATACGAGCGATAGTGCTTTTTCCTGTACCCTGTGGGCCATATAGGAATATATTCTGTGTAAGACCCTTTGACACGATATTTCTTACTCTGTCAGGAAGGATCATGCTTTCAAAATTCTTAGCACGAAAAAGTTCTGTAAATAATTTCTGTGTAACTGCCATTTTATATAAATGTTTTTAAAATCCAACTTTAAATCTTCTGACAAGACGCTTTCCCTCATTCTCAAGAAAATCCTCAAGGGAACTGTAGTCATTGACAATTTTCATATCTATGTCATCATCACAAATCTCTATTCTGTCATGATCTCTTTCCTTTCTCGTATCATCAACATCATTATTCAATCTTGTGACATAGACACAGAATATATTATATTCTCCTTTGCTTCTCTTTTTAAGATCAACAAGACCCTTTTCGTCTATTACATATAATGTGGGCAAATTGTCATCAACTTGTGACTTTTCCGCCCAATAATGATAACCACCAAAAAACGTATACGCAAGCATCTCATCTTTGCTCGGCATCTGATCTTCAGTCACGAATATATGCTCAACTCCATCAGTCTCCCCCTCTCGCATTGGTCTTGTCGTATATGAGCATATAACTGGAAAGCCATATTTGCTAACATACAACGAAAGCTGTGTCTTGCCTGATCCAGAAGCACCTATAATAGCGACTATTGTTTTCATGCTACTTTATTTTCAAGATAAGTCGAATAACGTTTGTTGATCTTTTTCTCGACATCTTCCTTTGTTATATTCACATCATGTACATCTTTATAATCGTTACCTGAAAGATCATACACGAATTCATTAAGTATAGTCTCCATCATTGATCTAAGTCCGCGTGCACCAGTACCAAGTTTAATCGCTACATCAGCGACAAGTCCAAGTGCATCGTCATCAATGCTAAGATTAATGTTGTCAAGAAGCATCATTGTCTTGTATTGCTTGACAAGTGAATTTTTAGGTTCTGTAAGTATCTTTACAAGATCCTCTTTCTTCAAATCATTGACATTGGCAATGATTGGGAATCGTCCTATGAACTCTGGAATCATTCCGAATTTGCGGAGATCGTCCTGTGACATATATTCAAACGGATTAAACTCCTTTCCGTTATCATCAATCTTTTTCTCTACTGTATATCCGATTTTTCTCAGGTTAAGCCTGCTCTTTATAATATCATCAAGCCCAGAGAACGCACCAGTTGCAATGAAAAGAATGTTCTTTGTATTGATATAGATAAGTGGTTGATCTGGATGCTTTCTTCCTTCCTGTGGAGGAACGCCAACCAAATCACCCTCTACCATTTTAAGCAAAGCCTGCTGTACACCTTCTCCGACAACATCACGGGAAATATGTTGGTTGCTTCCACGTTTTGCTATCTTGTCAACCTCGTCTATAGCGATTATTCCATATTCAGCCATAGCAATGCTCCATCCACACTTACGGAGAAGTCCAGAAAGAATGGATTCAACATCATCGCCTACATAACCTGCCTGCGTCAATGTCGTCGCGTCAGCAATATAACATGGAACACCCATATAATCGGCAAGACACTTGATCATCGCAGACTTACCGCATCCAGTAGGCCCTGCCATGATGATATTGCTTTTCTCCACCTGTTCGTCTGGCTTTTCGTGTGACAGTATGATTCTTTTATAATGGTTGTATATTGCAACCGATAAAACTTTCTTTGCCTCATCCTGGCCTATAATATGTTCATCAAGATGCGCCTTTAATTCTTTCGGAGAATAATAATGGAATTTTACGCCATTAGCGAATTTTATTTCTTTCATCTATTTCTTATATGTTTAATCTTTGTTGCAAATATACAACTTTATTTTGAAACAAGAAAGCCGAACCATGAATATGATTCGGCCTTCAGTCAAATAAAATCTTTTTCATTTCTCTCAAATTTCTTTTGTTTTCTTTTCATCTCTCAATTTATCTATTAAAATGATATTAAAAAACAATCAATATCGTAAACTTATTTCAAATTTCACATCATTTCTTGACAAGCGTCAACTTGTGATCAAAACTGTTAATTGCCAGCATCAAAAAAGGCCAGGATTTTCCTGGCCAATTTAAATTCATATAACTAAAATCAAGCATCATCACATTCCGTATAGTCGCTCTGCTGAACTTCGATGTCCTGATAACTATCATCATCATAAAGAATAGCTTCTCCTATTTTAAAGCTGTCTGTCTTTAGCTTGAACGCCTCATTTATTGGATCATCATCAATTCTAATTACAATTCCTTCTCTTGGAACCTTGCATCCGATACAAAGCGGTTCGTAGTCTTCCATTCCGAAATGCTCCTTGTCATTCTCAAGTTTCACAAGAATGTTATTGTGCCAGTTTTCATCTCTGTCTACGTCTGGATAAAGATCGCCAAGAGTACCATTATAAAGAATATCTATAGGATGTATTCTTTTCCAGTTGTCATCACCAGCCTCCTTCATTCTGTCAATCAAAGATACTGTCCAGGCATATACATCTTGAACGTTCCATTCTTTCTTCTTGCCGTCACTTTCCGTTGTAGATATACGGTAAACCATAAGATTGTTTTCTCCAGGCTGACATTCATAAGGATATGATTTCTGTATCATCTTGTCAGTTCCTGTAAGATAACCGCAGATCTCGCCATAGATTATCATGCCATCATCAAGATACGGATATACGATTTCTCCATATTCAGACCATATATCAGCTTCATAATATCCTTGATTTACATTCTGGTTGATATAACGGTTCTTAATCACTCTATGAGAAGAGAATACTGGGCCATATCCAACTGTATATTTTGGAGAGAACTTCATCTTTTCTGGTAAATCTATGCTGTCAACCATATTGTTCCAGAACTTCTTGTACCAGACAAAAGGCAACGGGGTCTTTACGTTAACATTTCCGATCACAACAGATGTACCATGTCTTTTCACAGAAACTGTAACCGTTTTGTCTGGATCCATCAGATTGATGTACTTCTGAAGCTGAGTAGTATCATAATTGAAGGAGAATTCTCCATCAATCATTCTATCGAACGTTAACATCTTCTTGTTTGCCTTAACAGCTTTGTTTTTACGTTCTTTCTCTGGCTTTACTGGTGGAACATAAGCCTTTACGAAAAGTTCTCCATCAACAGTATCAAAATCCTTTCCGATATATTCATAAATATTTACATCCATGAAAGCAGGATTAAAATTTTCCATAGCGTCCAAGTCAAACAGAAAGCCGAAAGAAGGGGTATTTTTCAATGTTATGCAACGGACTCTTCCATACTTGTTGAAAAAACCGCACATTTTCTTAGCCTTATCGACAATAGGCTTTCCTTCATTTACAAGTTTCTCGATCTTCTGCTTTAAATCAGTATACTTTACAGTCTTTTCGAGTACGACTTTGGTTGTAACTTCGATATTGTCTTTAAGTGATAGAATCTGAGTAAGGATTTCATCTTTCTCTTTGTCATCGGTTGCAACACCAAGTTCCTTGTTCAGTTTTGCGATCTTTTTCTTGTCTTTCTTTGTCTTCTTCTCAAATTTGTTGATATATTCTTTGATCTTATTTGCATTTGTTCGCAGTTCATCAATATCTTTCTTATATTTCTCTTCGTATTCTTCAAGTATGGCATTTACCTCATCAGCATTGTCATTCATATCACGACAGCTAATGTCAAACAGGTTGTTCGCAGCAAGGAATCTCTTATTAAGCGCGGTTTCGTTTGCGGCATAGAACATAATATCACCTTCCTTTACAGCATCCTTACGAACAACTATCTGAGTACCAAGAACATTAGTCTTGGCCAGAAAATCAGAACCTTCAATTGGAGTAAGTTCAGAAATTTCAACAACGGAACAACAGTATTCGCTCTTTCCGTTCTCAGACATAGTAAAAAAATTCTCAAAATTCTTTTCTTCCATTACTTTATAGTTAAATTAATTTATATTCTTCCATTGATCATTGATCATAACCTGTATATATTTCGGATCTATGCAATCAAGAGTAAACACAGCAGATGATTTTCTCGGATCTTTAAAAAATATATATTTGTCTCTTATTTCGTCACCATATTCATCAAAGTTCAATCTTAAAAGTATAGGTTTATGATCAAACTTGCCTCCTATCATTTCGTATATATCGTCAAGATTCTTTCCGAAATATATTCTCTCTGGATGGTTTCCGTGCGTCTTCGGCACAAGCCCGTATCTTTTTATTTTTTGTATGTATCTTGAATCGGTTAAGTGATAAAGTTCTGTTACTCTAAAATCTTCTACTGTGAATTTTGCTTCAACGAATATAGATATTGAATCAACGTTGTCTTTGAGTACGTTATGAATGAATCGATGCATCTCCATATTCATATAAGGATCGTTCACTTTTGAATATATTCCATCAAAATTCCAATCAGCAAAGGCAATATCATCATTCAACGATACAACAGAAACAAACCATCCATAAGTTTTATCGACAGTCTCTATGATTTTATTGAAATTGTCAAACGAGTCAATCTTAATTTCAAAACTTCCAGTATTCTTTCCGCTTGGTTTCTTTGACGGAAGCCTATATATATTTACAGCATGATTTACAACATCAATTACATTTGGAAATTTTGATTTAAGATGATTCACAACCTTATCTATATTATAAGATTGGATCAAACCTTCATTCAAATTGTAGAAATTTGCAAAATTAGGATTATAGTATCGTCGCTCTATTCCTTTCATTTTCTATTTCTTTACTTATTCGATTCAGATCGCATTTATCTTCAATAGATACATGACAATAGGAAACATGTTGAAAATTCCTAATTGTTCGTCAGAACAATCTTCTGCAAATTCTGCGATTGCTTCATCTTCCAAATTTCCATTTAGCCATTCGTTGACTGTATCTTCTATTTCTTGATTGTAATCGTCGTATTCTTCCTTATCGTAAAAACAGTCTCTTGTATTGATCTCGATGGCGAGCAAGTTTTTCAGAATATGCTTGCATTCTCTCAATGTAAGTCTTCGTTTAAGCATCAGTCCACATGGATATCCATTGCTTGCAATCTTTACATTGATGTCTCCAACTTTGTATTTTCTGTATCCATTCATGATTATAAAAATAAATTATATTGCAAATATACAACTTTTATTTTTAAATTGAAAAATAAATATAATAGAAAGTTTAAGATATTTGGTTGTGCGGTGGAACAAGACAAGTGGATTTCGCTACCAACTTTTAATTAGGACCGATCGTAATCAATCAAAGAGAGGGAACGTTTTTAAGTTCCCTCTCAATTTGTCCTTCAAAATCCTATCTTTTTCTTGTTGCTTACGCTTTCTACGTTTCTGTCTTCATAATGATATATGTCGGCGACGCTCATATCACAATATTCATCAAGTTCTATCCCTCGTTCATTCAACAGAACCTTTGCCTTGTCTTTATCCAGCTTACCGAATGTATATTTTGCATAGCATCTTCCTTTTCTGAGTATAGCGTCATCTATTGTACACATATCAGCATTGAACGTGCATATGAACTTTCCATTGAATATATCTGACATGATGCCATCGCTCATATTAAGTATCGATGAAACGGCGGACGTAAAGTCAGTCATGCTTCTTTGCTTTATCGTAGTCTCGCAATCTTCAAGTATAAACACAGAATCTGTATTGCTCATAAGGAACGACGTGAATTCTGGCGAAGATAGATTTTCGGCTATTGATGGTGGAATAAGGACATAATTGTTTTCTATATTCTTGATCAGGTGTCTTATCAGATAAGATTTTCCTGTACCTGGTTCTCCATTAAGAACAATTATTCCAGATTTTCTTTCATCGGATCCAAGAAAGTTGACAATATCATCATATATTGGAAGAAAATCGTCATTGTAATTTTTCTCAATGTCGATGTTTACCGAATTGATTTCCGCATCAACCGTATAATATCCAGAATCGTTACTGAACGATACAAGACTGACACAAGGATATCCGTCATCCTCCTTTTCATCTATAAGCGGAAGATGTGACACGAATTCATCCACAAACTTTTCCGCGTCAAAATCAGAATCGAGATCATATATGCACTCGATGGATGTTTTATCAAATGTTAAAATTGCAGGATATTGGTATAATATAACAGTAGTCTCTGCTATCCTGTATTCAGATATTGCATACACACCATCCCTTATCCAATTTTGCTTGCATCCCTTATGCCTTTCTTCCGTTACACAAGATGTTTCATCATCAAGATGTCTTGCTGAAATCTGGAATACATTTGAATTAGGATAAAACGACTGTATAAGTTTTTTATTCGCATTGTACATATCTATCTTTTTATCTTCTTTGTCAAGAGTACACGCATATACACTTGGCACAAGGTCGAACATATGTGCAAATATAAAGTCTTTCTTTACTGATCCTCTGTCATTAAAAAAGCATTCTGTATCTATTTTCATGTTTCTATAATTGATTTACAAAAATTTCAAGATCGTATCTAAGTGTCGGAACGTTGTTCTCAAGATAGTCATAGCATTCATCATAACTTTCAAATGCCTTTCCAAATACAGACTTCTGCTGTGATACTTCCATTGTATTAACAATCCTTTTCGAAAAATTAAATATAGTTTCCTCAAAATCAAGTTCTCCGTCATTCGTAACAATACATTCGACGTATGTATTTATTAATCTCTTTGACAGATTCTCCTTGATCATCGTCTTTTGTGTCTTCGCCATAAATTTATAGTTTTTTCGTAAACATTAAAATCGTTTTTGCAAATATACAACATTTATCTGAATACAAAAACAAAATGTTCAAAAATATATATACAAAAAAATAAGGACGTTGTTTTCGTCCTTATTACATATAATTTAATTTATTGCTTTATTCTTTATATGTTCCGTCAACAATTTTTTCTATTGTATCTGGTGGAATCGCTGTAACATCATCAGTCTTGGCTTCAAGTTTTCCAATAGCTGTAACAAGTGAATCTGTACTTGTTATATCTGAGATTGCAGACGCCTTTTCATATGTACCAAGACTTGTAACTTTTGTCGCTGCATGATTTGCTGGTGTAAATTCGGTCGGCTTTCCTCCTATACCACCCCAAACAGAAGAATCAACCGCTACCTTTTCAATTTTTCCTATAGCAGCATTAAGTGTGTCTGTTACAGAAATTGGACTGTATTCTGTCCCTATGGCGTATCCAGTCATCAACGTGATGTCCGCGGACGTGTGTGTATGCGCTCCGAATCCGCTGTTGATGTCGTCGATTCTCTTATCTATTTTACCTATTGCGGTAAGTACGCTATCCGTTGAATCTACAATACCATTCAGCTTTTTATACCCACCCATTGTAATAATGGATGCATCATATGCAGCAGGCTTGTTTTTTACTCCGTCCCAATCAACTGAATCTGCTACCTTCGCGCGATCTGCATTGGAAGCATCCTCAGCAAACATCGCTCTTCCAGCAGAATACTCAGCAAACGCTGCTTCTGATCCTGGTGTTGTTCCGTCTGTGGATAGTTTTGTATCATCAACCACAAGGTACATTACCTTTGTGTCGATTTCCTGTACAGAATCACCTGTCTGTATTTGTTCCTTTGTCAATTTCAGACGGGCTGCTTTATCATTAACCTTTATAAGTGTATCAATTGCACCATTTGGAAGGTTCGACAGAGGAATTACACCAATAAGTCCTGTAGCCGAAGCGGTTTCAGCATATTTAGAAACAGATGCATCTATAGCTTGTCCGACAACAAGTTTACCATCCTTTAACGCTTTAGTATATTGATTAAGTCCAGACGCATCAAGAAATAATTTTGACATATAGTAATTTAAGATTTAGTTTTATGCTACTCTATAGTATTTATTTATTATGCGATTGTCAATTATCAAGTTATTTTAAAAGAGAGTTGCATAACTGTTAATAACATTCAATTGTTGTCATACGTTCCGTTAATTATAGAGTCTATAGTTGTTGAGGACATTGTTTCGTTCCCATCGGCCCAGTTTGTAATATCAGTAAATTTTTTCTGGTTTCCAGTAGCATCAGTTCCAGTATACATATACTCAACGTACTTGTTTTCAGAAACGTTTGAAGATCCTCCAATGCAGTCAATAAACCTCAGTTTTAATCCTCCGTGTCTATATGACATCGGAACAAGTTTAACAGCTTCGTCAAATGTATAGTTGTTTACTACGCCTGTAAATGTATTTGTGGTAATCCATACGACACTTGTCTTTTTTGCGCTTTCATCATACTTTTCCGTTGGTCCCTCGATGTTGCTTGTATTCTGCGGTGTTCCAGTATTTGTCTCTTTTCTTGCAAACGTTGATGTCGAACTGTCAGATACTGCTGCTGCGCTCTGCCATGTGTCAACCACATTTCCTTCATATACTGCGGTGCGTGTGATTACTGTCGTTTCAGTTACTTCATGCGTGTTGTGAGCCGACACGTCATATTCGTTAGTGTCTGGAAGACTATTGCACTGGAATGACGTTCCATCATAGAACAAAGTTACGACCTCACCAGAGTACCAGGAGTTGTCGGTTGATACTCTTGCTCCATTATAGAACAAAGGCTTTGCTCCTGTATTTTCTATATTCAGCGTAGCGTTCTCGGCTGTATTTTTATTTGAGAATTTTATACGTATACCTCCACCGTCAATAAGAGTATAACCAGATGCATTTATCGTTTTCGACGCGGTGTTTCCTGGTGTAGAGCATATATAATAGCCAACCTGTGAATTAACGGAAGATCCTATTTTCTCCATTGATTCATAAACGCCTCCGCTGGTTACAACATTGCTGCTTCCAGGCGTCGGTTCCACGTCAATATCTCCATTACCGAGACCGATATTAATCCTGACCTGTTTCTTCTGTGCCTCGCTTAATGTCTGAGGATCAACGTGAACGGTTTGCGATTGTGGATCAAATGAAGGAATCGGCCCAACAGAACCGTCATCCTTTCTTATATAAGATACGTTCTGGTTTATATCTTTCTGATACTTATTGAGTGTATAGTCGAAAATTTCTTCAGCTGCGGCCACAATATTCCCAGTTGCAGCGGAGTGCAATTCACCTGGTATTATGACTAACTTGCTAGTATCTCTTGCCATGATCAAGACTTGTTTTATCGTTTTCTTTATTTGAAATACATTTCATTCAGTCTTGTTTCTTCAAACAAAATGTCAAGTCCTTCCAATGACTTTTCCAGTTGTTTTCTGAAATCATTTATTTCTGTGATGATTGTATTATTTCTTTCTTTTAAAGTATTTTTTCCGTAATTTAAATCAACTATTATTTCATCAATAATGTCATTGATTTATTAGAGAAAAACCTCTTAACCGTTACATTGTGCTTTACAGTTAATAACACATTCAAAACGGAACCTCACTTTATTAGGGTCACCATTTAATATGTGGTGATCCTTTTTGGTTTTTATTTCATAATATAGTTCACTCAGTCTTGTTCCATCAAACAAAAGGTCAAATTCTTCCAACGACTTTTCCAGTTGTTTTCTGAAATCATTTATGTCTGGGTTTATTATATTATTTTTTATTTCTTTTGCCTTTTTTATATATTGGTTGTTATATTCGTATCCTCTTCTGCATACTTCTTTTAGCTTAATCAATTATTTATATAATATATTTATCTTAAAGTTATTTATGCTTATTTTGTTTGGAGTTTTGATGAACGATTTGATTTATGCTGCTGATATTGGTGAGATTAAATATGATATGATCCAAAATACAATTATTTTTTTCAACAACCACAATCAAAGATAAATAGTTAAATGAATTATACATTAAACACAAAAAAAATAAAACAGTCAATATATATGAGCAGTATCGTAAAAATGTACGACGCCAGCAATAATGACGTCTATCCAGTTACCCATTTAAGAGCGGTTCGCGATAGTAACGGAACAACGCTGGAAAGTATGATACAAGGCATTAATGAAACAACTGTAGGATATTATGAATGCACTACAGCTGGAAGCACATCAGAAAAAATAATAACGATTGATTCGTCCGTCAGTCTGTCTGTAAGACTTTCATGTAAAGTTAAGTTTACAGAAAAGAATACAGGTGCAAACGCGACGATGAACATAAACAATACTGGATCTAAACCTTTGTTTTACAATGGAATAAGAGCTGCAGCAAATAATTCCTGGTATCCTAATGAAATAGTAGATCTCTATTTCGATGGAACAAACTATCAGGCAAAAAGTTGCGCTGATACTCTGGAATATGACGTATCGTTGCACCAGACTCATGAAATAACAGAAGTGACAACCACAACACGAACAGTAGTTTATAATGGAGACGTTACTACTGGTTGGGAAACAGAAACATCAGTGTCTGACAGTTCAGTTGACGGATATACGAGAACAGAGACAAACACTGGAAAGGATAGCGACAATACAACCGTGGAAGGACCGACCGCAAACTATGATTCCGCGGCAAACAAAACAAATGTCGTTTATGTAACGAAAAGAACACTTACACATGTCGTAAATGACTATACTTTTGATGAAGCTGTGAACGCAATTCCGATGTCCTACAGGCATGGTGGATTAAAACTGAGGTTTATTTCCAACAGTGATGGATCTGGTGGTAAATATGTGTGCTATTTCTTAAAGAAATCTGATTGGAGTAATTCAATCGTAGACTGGGAAAAGACAAATCTTGAAGATGAAGTTAAGGAATTAGAATCAGATGTGAATGGTATAAACTTTTCTCCTGTTGAAGTCAGTGGTTTTTCTCCTTGGGGAAATAATCTAATATTGGCGCTTGATGGATATACGATGGTATATATTCCAGTGAAAGCAGGAGAGACTTTTCATCTTGAAGCATCATGCGCATCGTTTGTCAGAATAGGATTTACAACGCAGATTCCCGTAGGCAATACACCTACAACTGGATATGATTATTTTGACATTATTTCAAAAGATTATACTCCTGACACAAATGGGTATTTTTGCATGGGGGCAGATGCTGAAATTACTTACGAATTTTCAGGCATCAATCCAAGTTTAAGGCAAAGGGTTGGAGCACTTGAGGATAAGAATGAAATTCTTGATGAATTGGGTGGTACAACTATTGACATGGCTGACATCAATGTATTGTCGGGCGCATATAACAGTATAGGGGTTTTGTCATGGGAAACAGATGGGTTTTACCATTCAGAACCTATTAATGTAACAAAAGGGAGCGTCTTCAAGGGGTTGAGACTTAAAACAACTGAATCTATGGCATTACTCGCATCTGTGTCTAAAGATGGAACATGGATAAGTAATCTATTAATAGGAAGCTCAACAAGCCCGAATGATTTTGAATTTATCTTTGCATCGGACGGATATGTTTCTATATGTGGATACGACAATCAGAACAAAGTCAAAGGGATTGCAACTATTGTCACCAAGGGGGCTGTAGAGAAAATAAATGAAATTGAAAATGAAATAGAAACAATTCCTCCATTTTATATCAAGGACTCCGCCAATCTCGTGAATGGTGCGATTTTCACCAAGAAAGGCAGGTGGAAATTTGATAAAACTTGGTTAGAAGATAACGACTTTAGAACAAGTAAAAAGATATTGGTTGATTCAACAAAATCACTTAATATTGGTGGAAATATCAATTATATTTCTATTTCACAATTTTATAATGTAAATAGCGAAGAACCATTAATATTTAATGATTATACATCTTTGCCTGCAATTCTTACTCTTGGTGCAGGCGTTAAAGCGATCGAAATAAGTGTAAATGATTACAATGTAGGGACAGCATATGTTGGATATACTGCATTTTCCGAATATACAAGGGGATTTGCTCCAACAATAGATATCTCTGGGTCAAGTATTTCTGCAATTCCTGCTAAATTATTTGACTTTCCGAATACATGGAAAGGGAAAAAATATCTTTCATTGGGAGATAGTGTGTCAGCAAGGAATCATTGGCAGCGGATTGTGAATTTCTATTTGGGAACAACCCATGTAAACAAGGCGATTAGTGGTACATCAATCGGCACATACGCATTTAATCGTGAGGGTGGCGGAGAAAGCTCATCTGAGATGGATCAAGCGGTTGCAACAAGTCTTATCCCTGCGAGTGAGTTACAGAGTATGGATTTGATTATTATCGCAAGTTATATCAATAGTGCACTAAGTTTACATTCACAGGCAGAACTGGGTAGTATGGATGATACATTCATCAGTATTTCCGAAGAGGATGCAAGTACGGCTTCTTCAATAAATGACTACGCCACAAGTATTGCTCTTCAGAATTTCACACAGGCTGCAAGAAGTACTATTGAATATGTCCTTAAGAACTGTGGAAAAGCAAAAGTGCTTATTGTTGGAGATTTGCAGTTTGCAGGTGATGACAACTATGGCGCAACCAATTTTGAGTGGACAAATAATAAAGGATATAATCGCAGGGACTTTGCAAAGCGAATGGGAGAGATTGCTGCTTATTATGGTCTGCCTTATGTAAACCTTGAAGAATGCGGGGGTGTAAATGCCTTAAATGCGTCAGAGTATTACAAAGATAATATTCATCCAAACTTTCTAGAATATTTTGGCGGAGACGATTGGACTGAATGCGGAATGAAACATGAGGCTATGCCTATCATTAAGGCAATGATAGGAATGTAGTATAGCTCAAAAGGTTATACGCAACGGAAAGGCAGACTTCTGAATAAGTACATAGCAAAGCATTGAAGTTGATTTAGAATATATATTGGAGTTAATCCATAATGAAGATTTGGTATGAAAATTAAATGTTGAATAAAAACTGTAAAACATGATAATTCTTTTAAATAATGGAGATGATTCACTAAACTACATATTCACTAAATTCAATGAAAAATAATTATAACAAATCAAATAAAAAGATCGATCTAATTAAAGATCGATCTTTTTTATGTTATTTGCAACTCTTTAATATTCAGTAGATTTATCTACGTGTTTAATCATCCAGATATATCTTTCATCTTCTTCGTTGTCACCATAATCCGAAAATCCGTTTCTTTCGTACCAGTCATGCACCCATGAGCCTTTAAGTACATTAAGGAAAATCGTATTTACTCCATATTTTTTGGCGTCTTGATCCGCGAGTTTAAGTATTTTGTTTCCAAGATTTTTTCCTCTTGCAATAGGATCAACGTATACGTTTGAAAGATATATAGTTTCAACGTCATCATCGTATATGTACATCGCGAAACGGAAATATTTTCCTGTGTAATAGATTATAGTTCCGAAATCAGCCTTTTCTTTTGTTATCTCCATTTGATATTTATTATATTTAATTTATTTATCGTTGGAATATAATATATAAAGATCAATCTAATTAAAAATCGATCTTTTTATGTTAATCCGTTTTAAAATCAAGATACGATATCATGCTTGTGAATGGAAAGTCAAAAACGCATATTGCAAAAATACTTAAAGTCAACGAATCTACAATATATGAATATTTGAAAGCAAGAAACATTGAATCTGACATTAAAGAATACATTGACCTTGGCTTTCCAAGATGATTTCACAAATATAACGTATAAACAACAAAGGATCCAAATATAGGATCCTTCATTTCTTTTTTATAATTTAACATTAAACGATTAAGAAACTACAACAACTGTAAGTGTTCCTGCTGTATACGTATTAGCACTCTCGTATGATTTGTATTCCTTTCCGTTTACAGTCTGTTTAACTGGATCCTTGAATGGCATATCAAATCCGCTTACTGTAGCCTTGTTTATTGACATTTCAGAAGGAACATTGAAAAATACGCTTTGTCCGTCTTTTGCTATATTAATTTTATATGTTCCGACTGGACTCATTTTTGCAGGAGCCTTGTTAGCTTCTACATTTATTGCACTCCAGTCATCAGCAGCACCATAGTAAATAGGATATTTTGCATATACCGTAGTAGTTTTTGTTATATTTACACCATTGATGACAGACATCGCAGTATATGTAATGTTGCTTTGTGTATTTGTATCATTATCAGTTCCAGACAATTGGTTTCCAGATCCTTCACTTATTACCGTTTCACCTCTTTTTATAGTGTGTTTGGTCACTGTTCCAATTGTAGTCACTCTTGATGAAAGCGATATGGTCTGTCCGCTTTCTTCTGCATATATGACACTCGGAGAAGCTGAAAACGACATTGTTGTCTGTGACACAATGATGCTGTTAATCTGCTCTTTCATAGCATTGCTTTCCGCTTCTATAGTATCAACCTTTCCATCAATTTCTCCCTTTGTATATACATTGTCTCCAGATATGTATTTTCCGTCGCTTTCGTCCTTTGTATATGAATCTCCTTTAAGAGCGAACTTGTCGTCGCTTTCACCTTTTGTATATACATTGTCTCCAGATATGTACTTACCGTCACTCTCTTCCTTTGTATATACATTATTGAACTTGCTATCAACCTCATCCTTTGTATAAGTCGATCCGTCAAGAACGTACTTGCCATCACTTTCTTTCTTTGTGTATACATCTGATTTGGATGCGTATTTATCATCGCTTTCACTCTTTGTATATACGTCATTTAACTTTGAATCAACCTCATCCTTTGTATATGTTGATCCGTCAAGAACGTACTTCTTATCACTTTCTGCTTTCGTATATGCATCACCTTTCAGTGCATACTTATCATCGCTTTCAGTCTTTGTATATACGTTATTTAATTTTGCATCAACTTCGTCCTTTGTATATGTTGATCCGTCAAGAACGTACTTCTTATCACTTTCTGCTTTCG
>ERZ1026772.244-NODE-244-length-42130-cov-8.153607_pt1 | contig 42130 bp, 32 predicted proteins | sample MGYA00380124_ERZ1026772 | MGnify/ENA primary metagenome ERZ1026772 (study PRJEB33269, sample SAMEA4719760) | human gut metagenome | biome: human-associated habitat; feature: organic feature; material: feces | place: Cameroon | collected 2013-10 ...
TAGTAAAAGCGCGAGGGCCTGAAATCCCCGCACTATTATAAACGTCATTATAATGACAGCACTCGCGAAACACCGCGCATAGAGCCCGTCAGGGCGATAGTAAGTCCCTTCCCCGAGGGGAGGGATTTAGGGTGGGGGTAACGTAGTAAAAGCGCGAGGGCCTGAAACCCCCGCACTATTATAATCGTCATTATAATGACAGCACTCGCAAAACTCGCATTAAACATTAAAACAACTTCGCAGCAGCTACCGCGCAATTGATGCCGTCGATGGCTGATGATACGATACCGCCGGAGTAACCTGCGCCTTCACCACATGGGAAGAGGCCGGGAACCTGAGGGCATTGGAAATCATCGCCCCGGACGATGCGTACCGGAGATGAAGTACGGGACTCCACGCCGAGCAGGAGGGCATCCTCGGTGTAATAACCGCGCATCTTGTTGTTGATCAGAGGGAATGCCTTCTGGAGACGGGATGACACACATTCAGGAAGAAGCTCGTACAACGGAGCTGACACTACGCCTGGACGATATGAGGTCTCAGGAAGGTCCTCGGACATCTGCTCCTCACAGAAATCCACCATACGCTGAGCAGGAGCGCAAAGCTTGTTCACCACGCCGTTTTCATCAGCCTCGGCATGTTCCGCAGCATAGTCGAACATCTTCTTCTCCACATCGTGCTGGAAATTCAGAAGCGAGAAAACACCATCCTTCTTGTACTCTTCCGGAACATCATCCGGTTCGATAGACACTACGACACCGGCATTGGCCCACTTGGAATTGCGCGCAGAATTGGACATGCCGTTGAGCACGGTATAGCCGTCCTCGGTGGAAGAAGGCACGAGGATACCGCCAGGGCACATGCAGAAGGAGAACACTCCCCTGTCGTCAACCTGCTCCACGAATGAATACTCGGCTGCCGGGAAGCCAGGCTCCCACTGACCGCGATAACGGATCTTGTTGATAAGCGCCTGCTGATGCTCCACACGGACACCCATTGCAAAGCCCTTTGCCTGAAGTTCGCAGCCCTTGCCCTGGAGCATTTCGTAAACGTCGCGGGCAGAATGACCGGTCGCCAAAATGACGGCTTTCGCCTTGTATGTCAATGTCTTATTGTCATTCTTTTCATCGATGGCAGTAACGGTGATGACGCCGTCTTCAGCCCTTTCGATATCAGAAACCCTGTTCTGGAAATGATATTCTCCGCCATGTTCAATGATACATTCGCGGATATTGCTGACAAGTCTCGGAAGCTTGTCGGTTCCGATATGCGGATGCGCATCCACGATAATGGACGGGTCTGCGCCGAAATTCACGAACTGATAGAGGACCTCGCGGTTGTCGCCACGCTTGGAAGAACGTGTAAAGAGCTTGCCGTCAGAGAATGTGCCTGCTCCACCCTCGCCATAGCAATAGTTGGAATCAGGGTTCACGACACCCGTGCGTGAAAGCTTTGCAATGTCCGGTTTTCTTCCGCTTACATCCTTTCCGCGCTCCAGCACGACAGGCTTGAGCCCCAATGTCAGGAGTTTCAATGCAGCGAACATTCCTGCAGGACCAGATCCTACCACAATGACAGGTTCAGCATTATGAACATCCTGATACTCAGGAAGTTTATATTCCTCATAAGGCTCATCCTTCTTGTAAGCCTCCACTCTATAGCGCATCGTGACATCACCCCTGGCATCGATGGAACGATGCACGATATGACAATGTGCATCAGCATTGACCATTGTCGGCTGGTATGACTTGGTCGGGTCAATGACATTGATCACGGCGTTAGGTCTGAGGTGCAGGGCTTCGGCCGCTGCCATCCTGATATCATCCAATCTTGGTTCACGTCCCATCCTGCAGGACACTTCAAATTCTATCATATATTAACTATTCTAAAAATCCGCAATGCGGGAAACGGGGGCGACATCGAGCGGAGTGCGTTCACCGGCGAGGTAGTGATAGTAGCCGGCTATGGCAATCATGGCGGCATTGTCCGTAGTGAACTTGAACTCAGGCAGATACGTGTTCCAGCCACGCTTCTTGCCCTCCTCCTCGATACGGTTTCGCAATCCGCTGTTCGCAGACACGCCACCTCCGATCGTTATCTCCTTGATACCGGTCTGCTTGGCAGCCTTTATCAATTTATCCAACAATATGTCTATCAATGCTTTCTGGAAACTTGCACAGATATCTTCCTTGTTCTTCTCCATGAACTCCGGATCCTTGGCCATCTCATCCCTCACGAAATAAAGAAGGGATGTCTTGATACCGCTGAAACTGTAGTCCAGACCCGGAATATGCGGCTTGGCGAACTTGAACCGGTCAGGGTTGCCTAGTTTCGCGAGCTTGTCTATCACAGGTCCGCCCGGATATCCGAGCCCCATCATTTTCGAACACTTGTCGAAAGCCTCGCCCACAGCATCATCTATCGTCTGGCCCAGAATCTCATAATCCAGAGGGCCGTTCACCTTTACAATCTGAGAATTTCCTCCTGAAACCAGGAGACAGAGATACGGGAACTCCGGATGATGATTCTCCTTGTCATACTGCTTCACGAAATCCGCAAGTATATGACCTTGAAGATGATTGACCATGATTACAGGTATCCCGAGAGAAACGCCGAGAGCCTTGGCGAAAGAAGTTCCGACCAGGAGCGAGCCGAGAAGACCCGGTCCTCTGGTAAATGCAATCGCCGTTAGTTCCTCAGGCTTCACGCCCGCCTTCTCCAGCGCCTGGCTGACAACAGGAACAATGTTCTGTTCATGCGCCCTGGATGCAAGTTCCGGCACGACCCCGCCGTAATCCTTGTGAACCTGCTGGCTGGCAATGACATTGGACAGAAGATATCCGTCCCGTATAACAGCTGCGGAAGTGTCATCGCACGATGACTCTATTCCGAGAATGATGTCTGAATGTTCCATGTGTCTTTCAAAAAACTCCAATCTGAACCGCAAAGGTAATATAATTTAGAGATATTTTATGTAAGTTTGTAAGATAATATAAGTATAAAAAAGGACAGGTCGGTATCAGGAAGACAGTAAAAATATTATATCTGCTGATAGTTGTCGTGACGGCACTCATTGTCGCTGCGCTTATTGCCGTGCAATCCCCTAAAGTCCAGACCTTCCTTGCGGAAAAGGCACTGCACTCCCTGGAAAACAGCATTGACGGAAGAATAAGCATCGGAAAAATCCATATCGACCCATTCAAAGCAGTAGTAATCAAAGATTTGGCCGTCATTGACAATCACCCTTACAGGGACTCGGCAGGCATGATGGCGACAGACACGCTTTTCCGCGCGAGGTACGTTTCCGCCACATTCGGCATAAAGACATTGATAAACGACGGCAGCATCAGCCTCTCTTCCGCGAAAGTGACCGACGGACTTTTCTTCCTGGTAATCGAGCCGGGTGACAGCACGGCAGCGGACACTTCGGGCACCGTCAACCTGAAACGGATTTTCCGACTCGGCAATGGCAACAAGGAAAAGAAGAAAAACGACAAGGAAATTTTCTCCATCTCAGATGTAGAGCTGGACGGCATGGCATTCAGGATGAGGAACTTCCGTAAAGACGCCACGCAATACGCCAGCGACGAAATGAACTGGTTCGACCTCGATGTGGAAGACATCAAACTGAAAGGCAGGAATTTAAGGCTGAAAGGAGGCGTGATGTCCGGAAACTGCGACAGATTGTCGTTCAGGGAGAAAAGCGGATTCGTCTGCCACCTCATGTCGGGAAGCGCCAAGGTCGGCAACGGCAAGACCATCGTCGACAATCTCCGCATCATAGACAACTGGTCGGACATTGACATCCCGAACCTGAAAATGACATACAAGGACACGGATGCCTGGTCCGACTTCATAAATGCAGTACGGCTCCAGGGCGACATCCGCCCTAGCATGGTGAGCATGAACACATTGAGATACTTCGCGCCGGCGCTCAAACGGTTCCGCATGACGGCAAGCCTGAACGGGCACGTCGAAGGCTATATCAATGACCTGCACCTGAAAAACATAAAATTCGAGTCCGCGGACGTCGAAGGTTTCACCAAATGGGACAATGCCCATGGACGCGGCATTTCCGGCGATTTCAGCGGTTCCATCATCGGCCTGCCGGATTCACAGGGCATGTTGCTGGAAGCGGATGTCAGGAAAATCCGTTTCTCATCCCGAGGCCTGGAGCGCTTCATCAAGGGCTGGGCACCTGACGCCGCATTGAAAATCAGCAACTTATGTAAAGGCGAGATGGCCACGTTCACCGGACGCATGAGAGGACCGCTGAACAGACTTTCGGTACGCGGTTCCATTCACAGCGGCTTCGGAAAAGTCACTGCCGACATCGGAATCAGAAATATCATTGACAAGTACAGACCGATGGAAATCGGAGGACAGATTTCCACTGAAGGCCTGGAAATCAACAAGATAGTAGACAACATCCCCGTAGGGAAATGCACCATGCGTTCCGGTCTTTCCGCCACGCTCGGCAAAAACGGCCCTGAAATGACCATCGACTCCCTCAAGGTGGACCATCTGGAGGTACTGAACTACGGATATACGGGAATTGCCGCCGCCGGAACATTCAGCCAGGATGCATTCAACGGACGTATCGTATGCAGCGACCCGAACCTGAACTTCCTCTTCCAGGGAATATTCTCATTGTCATCAAAGACACAAAACGCTCTGTATCAGTTCTATGCAAATCTCGGATACGCAGATCTGCATGCCCTGAACATTGACAAGCGAGGAACTTCCAGAATCAGTCTGACGACACAGGCAAACTTCACGCGCGTAAGCGGCGAAGAAATTCTGGGCAACATCAACGTGAACGGCATTGTCCTCGAAGACGAGCACGGCAGGCACAATGTCGGCGACATCGAGATTTCGTCATACGCGAACAATGACCTGAACCGCGTGAAATTCAAGTCCGGATTCGCGGACGGCACATATTCCGGCACCAGGTTCTTCAAGAGCTTCATCAATGACATCAAGACAGTAGCTACAAGCGGGTCCCTGCCTTCATTGCGCCTGGGAAGCGGGAATTGGGACAGGAACAAATACGATGCATCCATACGTTTCCATGACACCAAGGACATCATGTCGTTCTTCGCACCGGGCGTCTACATCGCCGACAGCACGGCATTGAACCTCAGCATCGCGCGGGACGGAAACCTTAAAGCCAGCCTGACGTCCGGACGTATTGCATTCAAGGACAAATACTTGAAAGGCATTGACCTGAAACTGGGAAATCCTGACGGCAGCATTGAAGGAACATTGAAAGCGGACGAGATGAAGTTCGCGCCGATGCTCGTGAAGTCGGGCAAGGTCAATGTTTACGCGAAGAAGGATTCCATCGGGGCAAGATTCAGTTATGACAATGCGACCGAGCTCCAGAACCGCGGTGACCTGATCCTCAGGGGACGCATATATCGCGATGACAATGATTCATTGGCAATAAGCACCAATTTCGACCCGTCATATATCTATCTGAAATCCAGACTGTGGAAAATCACATCGTCCAAGATGGATTTCTACAGCGGTGGCGCACAAATCGGGAACTTGCGGCTCACGGGAGACGACCAGGAGATAAGGCTGAACGGCGGGTACTCCGCCACGGATAGCGACACCCTCAGGCTGAACATGGAGAAATTCGACATTTCCATGGCCAATGCTTTCTCGAATCAGGAATTGGGACTGGAAGGCCGGATGACCGGACAGGCGATGCTGATATCACGCACTGACGACCAGGCGGGAGTCCTCATGCGTCTCCAGAGCGACTCCACCATGTTCGGAGGCCACCGGGCCGGCACCGTGAAGGTCGCTTGCGTATGGGATGACGAGGGCAAAAAGTTCAATTTCCTGTGCCGCAATTCATTGGACGGAGTACAGACGCTGGATGCTTCGGGACATTTCTTTCCCAAGCAGAAAACATTGGACGGCAACCTGTCGTTCAACGGGCTGGATGCAGGTTATGCCATGCCGTTCCTGAAATCATTGTTCAGCAACATTGAAGGCAGCCTTTCCGGAGACATCGCATTCAACGGACCGCTGGACAACATTGAAATAAGCAGCAAGGAACTGAGGTTCAACCGTACGAAGCTGCGGGTGGACTTCACGAACGTGGAATATACCGCCGACGGTCCGGTGACGCTCGACAGCAAGAGTGCGAGGTTCGAAAATGTCACGATAACCGACAGGTTCAATGAGAAGGGCACGGTGAGCGGCAGCATCTTGTGGGACCATTTCCGTAACATGAGTTTCGACACGGACATCAAGTTCCGCCAGATGGAGGTGCTGAATCTCGGAGAAAATGACAATCCTGTTTTCTATGGCAATGTTTCCGCGACGGGAGACCTGACCATCACCGGACAGCTGAATTCCATATTGCTGTCAGCGGATGCACGCACGGCGAAGAGAGGAGAATTCCACATACCGATGAACACCGCTTCATCAGCCGGAAAGTCCAACTTGCTGACATTCAAGAAGCCATACAGGGAAATCCGCATTGACCCTTACGACGAAATGATGCGGAAACTGAAGGAGAAGGAAAAGAAGGCCAATGACTTGGGCATCAAGCTGAGAATCAATGCCACGCCGGACATTACCGCCAGCCTGGAAATCGACAAAGCCGCAGGAAACGTGCTTACCGGCAACGGAAACGGCCTGATCGACGTGGAAGTGAGACCTGGTATCGGACTCTTCACCATCAACGGCAACTATATCATTTCCAACGGAACTTACCATTTCGTGGCGCTGGGAATAGCGAAAAGGGATTTCTCCATACAGGACGGAAGTTCCATCAGGTTCAACGGCGACATTATGGACAGCAACTTGGATATCAATGCATTATACAAGACCAAGGCTTCAGTCGGGACACTGATTTCCGACACCACGTCCACCGCCAGAAGGACAGTCGAATGCGGAATTGCCATCACGGACAAGCTGAGCAATCCGAGACTGGACTTCTCCATCAACATCCCTGACCTGGATCCGACGACGCAGAGCCGCGTGGAAAGTGCATTGAACACGCAGGACAAGATTCAGAAACAGCTTCTGGCCCTGTTGCTTTCGAACAGTTTCCTGCCTGACGAGCAGTCCGGCATCACCAACACGTCTTCGTCAATGCTGTATTCCAATGTTTCGGAAATCATGGCGGGGCAGCTTAACAACATCTTGCAGAAACTGAACATACCTGTCGACTTCGGGCTTGATTATCAGCAAAGTGCAGGCGGAACGGATATCTTCGACGTGGCATTGTCCACCGCCTTGTTCAACAACCGCGTGGTGGTGAACGGCGCCATCGGCAACAGGCAGTACAACTCCACTTCGTCAGGAAGCGAGGTCGTGGGAGACCTGGACATCGACGTGAAACTGGACCGCCCGGGGGCATTGAGACTGAACCTATTCTCGCATTCGGCAGACCAGTACACCAATTATCTGGACAATTCCCAGAGAAACGGCATCGGTATCACTTACCAGAAAGAATATGACCGCATCGGTGAATTCATACGCAACATTTTCAGAAGCAGACGCAAAAAACAGGAGCTGGAGGCCGAACGCCAGCAGGCTCTCATGAATGAACGGAAAGTGCGGATAAAGATCAATGCGGATAAAAACGAAAAGAAAAATGGAAAACGCAGATAGACGGGGCAGGCTGTTCCTGATTCCCTCGCCGCTCGGAGAGAACGACCCGAAAGAAGTCATCCCGGAAGGAGTATTGTCAATGCTGCCGAAGCTTCACACCTACGTGGTGGAGGCGACGAGGACTGCCAGACGGTATCTCTCCGCAGCAGGACTGAAAGGACATATACAAGAGCTTGAGTTTCATGAGCTTAACGAGCATACAAAACCGGAAGAAGTGGAGGCGCTGCTGCCTCTTTTCAATGACGGCAACGATGTCGGGCTCATAACGGAAGCCGGACTTCCGGCCGTCGCCGACCCCGGTGCGCAACTGGTAAGCCTGTGCCATAAACATGGCATCGAGGTGGTGCCGTGTTCAGGACCGTCATCGCTGATGCTTGCGCTCATGGCCTCAGGTCTGAACGGACAGTCATTTGCTTTCCTCGGCTACATACCCGCGAAAACGGATGAACGCAGACAGGCATTGAAAAGCATTGAACGTCATTCAGCATCGGAAAGGCAGACAAAGATATTCATCGAGACGCCTTACAGGAACGACTCTCTGCTGGCTGACATCCTGGCCAACTGTCAGGGCAGCACAGAGTTATGCATTGCAGCGAACATTACCATGCCGGACGCATACATCCGCACCAAGACGATAGACGGATGGAAACGGGAGATTGCCGGACGTAAGGATTTCATCGGGAAGCGCCCATGCGTATTCCTCATTCTCGCACATTGATATGACTAAAAAAGCATCTTACATAACGCTGGGCTGCAAGCTCAATTACGCTGAGACTTCGACTTACGAACGTGGCTTCATGAAAGAGGGCTACGAGTCGGTTCCATGGTCGGAAAAGGCCGATCTGTACGTCATCAACACCTGTTCCGTAACAGAACATGCCGACCGCAAGTCGCGCAATATCATACGGAAGATCCACCGCACAGCTCCGGATGCAACCGTCATTGTCACAGGCTGTTACGCGCAACTGAAAAGAGCCGAGGTCGAATCGCTCGAAGGTGTGAGCCTCGTGTTCGGGGCCAATGAAAAGAATTCGCTGGTAAAGACCACGCTGGAGTTCATCGACGGGCGCAATGTCATCCGGGACAATGCTGATGTCAATGATGCCGTCACGTTCGCTGCCTATTCAAGCGGCGAGGAGCGCACCAGGTCATTCCTGAAAGTCCAGGACGGGTGCGACAATTTCTGCGCATATTGCACCGTACCTTTCGCCAGGGGAAGGAGCAGGAGCATTTCCATTGCGGAGGCTGTGGAGGAAGCGAAGAGAATCGCCGCGTCTGGAGTGCGTGAAATCGTGCTGACCGGTGTCAATACCGGTGACTTCGGAAGGAAGAGCGGGGAAAGTTTTCTGGATCTGCTAAAGGCACTGAACGATGTGGAAGGCATTGAAAGATACCGTATTTCATCTATTGAGCCGAACCTTTTGACTGATGAAATCGTGGATTGGATAGCTTCCGGGACCAAGTTCCAGCCGCATTTCCACATTCCGCTCCAGAGCGGCAGCGATACACTTCTGAAGGATGTCGGCAGGAAATATTCCACGGAGTTTTTCGCGTCCAAAATAGATTACATACGCGAAAAGATGAATCCGAAACCGGGAGACGGGTCCGGCAGGCCGGATGTGTTTTTCGGAATCGACGTCATCGCCGGACTTCCAGGCGAAACGGACGAATTGTTCATGGAGACATATAACTTCCTGAAAGACAGGATAAAACCTGCATTCATCCATATCTTCCCTTATTCACGGAGGGCAGGCACAAGGTCCGCTGCACGCAAGGACCAGGTTCAGGACTGTGTGAAGACCAAGCGTGTGACAATGCTTGAGGAGCTTTGCAAATCGCTGAATGAAGAGTTCATCGCGTCACAGAAAGGCGTCAAGGAACACGTGTTGTTCGAGGAAAGCAACAACGGAGGCATGATGAGCGGCTACACCGGCAATTATATCAAGGTGGAGAGGCCATGGGACGAGAAACTGGCAGGGCAAATCGTGGAGGTCACATTATGAAGACCCGCCTGACTTTTCTGGGTACCGGCACGTCGCAAGGCATCCCCATTATCGGCTGCAAATGTCCGGTTTGCCGCAGCAATAACCTGAAAGACAAGCGTTTCCGTTCAGCAGCATTCGTGGAGTACGGCGGGCTGTCCATCTTGGTTGATGCCGGTCCTGATTTCAGGATGCAGATGCTTGCACATGACATTTCTCATCTGGATGCCATACTTTTGACTCATGACCATAGGGATCACACCGGAGGGCTGGATGACGTAAGGTCATTGAACTATATCGACCAGCGGGCGGCTGAGATTTATTGCGAGGAGTCTGTGCTGGAGTCGCTCAAAAAGAGTTTCGCATACGTTTTCGAGGAGAACAAGTATCCTGGCGCGCCGGAGTGGAACATTCACCTGATAGACGAGCGGCCTTTCTTCGTAGAGCCTGGTGACGAGGACCGCAAACTGATCTGGGTCCACGACAGAGGATATTGCTGGCAAACTGCTGACGGTGAGCTGATTCCGACGAATGACCGGAAGGCTGCGCCTGCCGAGACTGCTGACGATCCGTCTTTCAAGGGAGGCTTGGTCTCCTCTACCGGGCGCGGCGTGGAAATCATCCCGATAAGGGGCATACATGACAAGATGCCGGTGCTGGGTTTCCGTTTCGGCGACATTGCCTATATCACGGACATGAGCCTTCTGCCGGACCGGGAACTGAAAAAACTGCAGGGCCTGGAGCATGTAACCCTAAACACTGTCGGCTACAAGCCTCACCATTCGCATTTTTCTCTGTATCAAGCAATTGACGTTGCCAGAAAAATCGGAGCGAAGCATACGTGGCTGACTCACCTGTCGCATAATTTCCCTGTCTACATGGATTTCGCAGCCCAACTGCGCGAACTGGCTCCTGACATGGATATCCAGCCGGCCTACGACGGCCTGGTCATCGAGGGATAACGGCCTAGGACATCACCACAAGGCATAAAAAAAGGACTCCGAAACCGGAGTCCCTTTTTTGTGTTATGTAATCCGTAGGGCAAAACCCGTACGGAAATCTTGGACTAGAGCTGTGGACCAGCCTTTACGAGAGCCTTGCCAGCGCGGTTTCCTTCGTATTTGACGAAGTTCTTGATGAACCTTGCAGCGAGGTCTTTAGCCTTAACTTCCCAGTCAGCAGCATTTGCATATGTGTCGCGTGGATCGAGGATCTTAGGATCAACGCCTGCAAGCTGTGTAGGAACTACGAAGTTGAAGTAAGGGATAGTCTTGGTAGGAGCGCTGTCGATGCTGTGATCGAGGATAGCATCGATGATACCACGGGTATCACGGATAGAGATACGTTTTCCGGTACCGTTCCAGCCGGTGTTTACGAGGTATGCCTTGGCACCGCTCTTCTTCATATGGCGAACGAGCTCCTCTGCATATTTTGTAGGGTGGAGTTCGAGGAATGCCTGTCCGAAGCAAGCTGAGAATGTAGGAGTAGGCTCGGTGATACCGCGCTCTGTACCTGCAAGCTTAGCTGTGAAGCCTGAAAGGAAGTAGTACTTGGTCTGCTCAGGATCGAGGATAGATACTGGAGGAAGTACTCCGAACGCATCTGCTGAAAGGAAGATAACCTGTTTTGCAGCAGGAGCGTGTGATACAGGACGTACGATGTTCTTGATGTGATAGATAGGGTAAGATACACGAGTGTTCTCGGTAACGCTCTTGTCAGCGAAATCAATCTTGCCGTTCTCATCAACAGTCACGTTCTCAAGGAGAGCGTCACGAGTGATGGCACCGTAGATATCCGGTTCAGACTCTTTGTCGAGGTTGATGACCTTAGCGTAGCAACCGCCTTCGAGGTTGAAGATACCGTTGTTGTCCCAGCCGTGCTCGTCGTCACCGATGAGGAGACGCTTAGGATCGGTAGAAAGGGTTGTCTTGCCAGTTCCTGAAAGACCGAAGAAGATAGCTGTGTTCTCGCCGTTCTTGTCAGTGTTTGCAGAGCAGTGCATGGAAGCGATGCCCTTGAGAGGCAGGAAGTAGTTCATCATAGAGAACATACCCTTCTTCATCTCACCGCCATACCATGTATTGAGGATAACCTGCTCGTGAGAAGTTACGTTGAAGAGAACAGCGGTCTCTGAACGGAGGCCGAGTTCCTCGTGATTCTCAACTTTAGCTTTTGCTGCGCAGTATACTACGAAATCAGGCTCCTGATCGAACTCCTTCTGGTTCTTAGGACGGATGAACATATTGGTAACGAAGTGTGCCTGCCATGCAACCTCCATGATGAAACGTACTTTCATTCTGGTGTTCTCGTTTGCACCGCAGAAACCGTCAACTACGAAAAGTCTCTTGCCTGAAAGCTGCTTTACAGCGAGTTTCTTGCAAGCTTTCCAAGTCTTCTCTGAAGCAGGATGGTTGTCGTTAGGATACTCAGGAGTGTTCCACCATACGGTGTCCTTCGAGGTCTTGTCCATAACGATGTACTTGTCCTTAGGGGAACGTCCGGTGTAGATACCAGTCATAACGTTGATTGCACCGAGCTCGGTCTCCTGACCTTTCTCATAACCGGTAAGCTCCGGCCTTGTCTCCTCGTTGAAGAGAACTTCATAAGATGGGTTGTAAAGGACTTCTTTTACACCTTTAATTCCATACTTGCTTAAATCCAATGTTGGCATAATAAAAAAATAATATTTTAGATATTATAACTAATTTCCAGTTTTCAGCAGGTTTTTCATCCTCCCTTCAAAGCCTTCAGTCGAAACCATCCGCAAAATTAAATAATTTTACGATTACTACCACAATTGCAGTCTGAAAATTTACTAATTTTGCAAAAACCATCCGACTATACTTGCAAAAATTTTGCCATGTTTGAAAAGATGGACAAAATATGATGACATCACCTCTTGATATATTGAAGGAGTATTGGGGATACTCTTCTTTCCGACCGATGCAGGACAAAATCGTCAATACCGCATTGGCCGGCAAGGACGTACTCGCCATTCTCCCTACCGGAGGCGGAAAATCAGTCTGTTTCCAGGTCCCGACAATGCTGAAAGACGGGATAGCGCTGGTCATCACGCCCCTCATCGCCCTGATGAAAGACCAGGTACAGAACCTGAATGACAGGGGAATAAAAGCGCTCGCCGTTTATGCCGGAATGAACAAGAGAGAGGTCGACCTGGCATTGAACAATGCCGCCTATGGGGATGTGAAGTTTTTATACATTTCACCGGAACGACTGAATACCAGGCTGTTCAAGTCATACCTGGAAGTCCTCAACATCTGTTTCATAGTCATTGACGAGGCACATTGCATATCCCAATGGGGCTATGATTTCAGGCCGGATTATCTGCAAATCGGCAAGATCAGAGAGGTCGTTGACGCGCCGGTGATAGCATTGACCGCCACTGCCACGCCCGAAGTCGCCGACGACATCATGGAGAAACTCGGCTTCAAGGAAAAGACATTGCTGAAAAGCGGATTCGAAAGGCCGAACCTGTCCTACATTGTCCGCAAATGCGAAGACAAGATGGGGCAGATGATAAATATCTGCAACGGCGTTCCGGGCACGGGAATCGTGTATGTCCGCAGCCGGAAGAAGACCGAGGAACTCGCCGCCGCACTCGCTGCCGTCGGCATTTCATCGTCATTCTACCATGCCGGCCTCCGTCACGAGCAAAGGATGAAGCGGCAGGAAGACTGGAAGAGTGGAAAAACCAGGGTGATGGTCTGTACCAATGCTTTCGGAATGGGGATTGACAAGCCGGATGTACGTTTCGTGGTGCACATGGACATGCCGGACGCTCCGGAGGCGTATTTCCAGGAAGCGGGAAGAGCAGGCCGCGACGGGCTGCATTCTTTCGCCGTATTGCTCTGGAACTCGACGGATATCCGCCGGCTGCACCAGCTGGAGACCATTTCTTTCCCGACATTGGAATACATTGAAGACATATATCATAAGGTATATGCGTTTTTCGAGATCGCATACGGGCAGGGCCTCGGGCGGCAGCTGAAATTCGATTTGAACGAGTTTTGCCGCAGGTTCTCATTGAACAGATCCTCAGCGTATTACGCGATCCGCTACCTGGAAAGAGAAGGACATTGGACCTACTCCGAGGAACTCGAAACGCCGACCCGCATAAGAATCTCCGTCAACCGCGACGACCTGTACGACGTCGGTTTTGACTCCCCTTCAATGCTCAATGTAATAGAATGTCTGATAAGAAGTTACGTAGGCATTTTCTCGTTCACCGTTCCGATAGACGAAGAATATGTGGCAGGAAAATGCGGGATGGGCATTCCGCAGCTGCGGCAGACATTGTACGAACTTTCGGTGGAACACATTATCGCATATATCCCGGGAGATATCGCCAACGTGCTGACTCTCCATAGCGAGCATCTCGCCGTGGGCAACGTGAAGCTTTCCCCGCAGCGCTACAAGATGCTGAAAGAAACATGGCACAAACGCATGGAGACCATGATAGAGTATGTCAGCGAAGAGGATGTGTGCCGTTCCAGGTTCCTTCTTGCTTATTTCGGCCAGGAGGAATCGGAGGACTGCGGGAATTGCGACATCTGCCGGAAGAAACGCGCTGTCAAGCCACAGCAAAAAGAGGCATTGAAATCATATGTCAATGACGAGCTGCACGGGCAATACACTCTCCGTCAGGTAATCGGACATTTTTCCAGTCCGGAATCCGGCAATCCGCAGGAAATCGCCGAAATGCTCAGTGCATTGATAGAATCCGGGGAAATTCCGCCATATACCAGCTAGTGTCCGGAAAAAATAGCTGGTTTCCGAAAGAAGTGGTAACTTTGCCGGTCAATATGGAAAGATTGAGTAAGGACACCCTTCTCGGAATGCTCCGGGGAGGACAGGCGATGACTTTCGGACAGCAGGCCAAGCTTGCGGGCATAATGAGTTTGCCGGCAATAATGGCGCAGCTTTCGTCAGTGCTGATGCAATTCATTGACTCCGCAATGGTAGGTAATCTCGGTGTCAATGCCGCCGCATCTGTGGGGCTGATGTCCACGTGCACATGGATGTTCGGCGGATTCTGTTCAGCTGCTGCGGCAGGTTTTTCCGTGCCGGCGGCCCACCTTATCGGCGCGAAAGATTTCCATGGGGCACGCAAGATTCTCAGGCAAGGCATTACCGCCCTGCTGACATTCAGCTTGATAATATCATTGACAGGCATCAGCATCAGCCAGGCATTGCCGGGATGGCTGGGAGGCGCCGAGGAGATACGCCACGACGCCGGAATGTATTTCATGATAGTCATGGCGGGACTGCCGGCCCTCCAGTTCGAATTTTTCGGCGCAGGAATGTTGCAGAGCAGCGGCAACATGAAGATTCCCAGCATGATGAGTATCGTAATGTGCGTTCTGGACGTCTGCTTCAACTTCATGCTCATCTATCCTTCGAGAACATTGACATTGTCCGGCATGGAGATTTTCATCCCGGGCGCCGGCATGGGCGTGGAAGGCGCGGCATTGGGAACAGTGCTGGCAGAATGCACCACGGTCGGGATATTGATGTCCTATATCCTCTTCCGTTCCAAGGAACTGCACATCATCGGGCGCAATGAGCGCGGCAGTTTCACCCCGACCAGGGTCTGCATCAGCAATGCATTGACTATCAGCGCTCCGATGGCATTGCAAAATATCATTATGAGGGGCGCTCATGTGCTGAGCACGATTATTGTGGCGCCTTTGGGAACCATCGCCATTGCGGCCAATGCTTTCGCGATAACGGCGGAGAGTTTCTGCTACATGCCGGGATATGGTATCGCGGATGCGGCGACATCGCTCATCGGTCAAAGCCTCGGCGCGAAACGGAAAGAGCTCGCGAAGGGATTCGCCCGGATTACCGTCGGACTCGGCATGGCGGTGATGAGCGTAATGGCAATAATAATGTACGCTCTCGCCCCTGTTTTCATCGGATTGATGTCCAATGATGCCGAAGTCGTGGCACTTGGTGCCCATGTCCTCCGGATAGAGTGCTTCGCCGAGGCAATGTTCGCCGCATCCATCGTAGGATACGGAGTATGCGTCGGTGCCGGTGACACATTGATACCTAGCACAATAAACTTCTCGGCAATGTGGATTTTCCGAATAATCCCAGCGTTCTTCCTCACGAAGACCATGGGCCTTGCCGGTTTCTGGATAAGCATGTGCGCCGAGCTGAATATCAGGGGATTGCTTTTCCTTTGGAGGCTCCATAGCGGAAAATGGCTGAACGTACGCATGAAGGTAGACAACATTGAAATAAAATAATATATGGAAAAGATTATCGGTCAAGAGTTTATCGGCGAAAGGCCGCTCTATTGCAGACACGGGCTGTATCTTGAAAACGTGAAGATTCACAGAGGCGAGTCTGCGTTGAAGGAAACAAGCGACATTACCGCTGTCAATTGCGTATTCGAGGGCAAATATCCATTCTGGTGCTGCGAGAACTTCATCGTGAAGAATTGCCTTTTCACAGGTGGAGCCAGAGCCGCATTGTGGTACTCGAAAAATCTGGAAATGACTGACACATACGTAGATGCGCCCAAAATGTTCCGAGAGATGGATGGCATCAAATTGAAAAACGTGCAGATTCCGGGAGCTGCGGAAACACTGTGGCATTGCAAGAACATCGAGCTGGACAATGTCAGTGCAGACCATGCCGACTATATTTTCATGCATTGCAGCGACATAAAGATCCGGAATTTCCGTCTGGACGGCAACTACTCGTTCCAATATTGCAAAAACGTGGAAATTCACGATTCCATCCTCAACACGAAAGACGCATTCTGGAATACCGAGAACGTAACAGTCTATGATTCAGAGATAAACGGCGAATACCTCGGATGGTACGCCAAGAATCTCCGACTGGTAAGATGCCGCATTTCCGGCACCCAGCCGCTGTGTTATGCGGAAAACCTCATAATGGAAGACTGCACCATGGCTCCGGATGCCGACCTCGCGTTCGAGTACAGTTCTGTCAATGCAGATGTCAAAGGGCACATCACATCAGTGAAGAATCCTCGCACCGGACACATCAAAGCTGACAGCATCGGAGAAATAATCATTGACGAAAACATCAAGAAACCGGGAGATTGCGAGATATGTTCGACTTCGACAAAGTAAACAGGCGACGCGGCACAGGCTGCGTGAAATGGGACAATGACAGGGAAGGCGTCATTCCCATGTGGGTGGCAGACATGGATTTCCAGACTGCGCCATGTATCGTGGAGACGCTCCGTGAGCGAGTCAGCCAAGGTATTTTCGGCTACACGCGCGTCCAGAATTCATATTATGATGCCATCAGCAGTTGGTTTTCCAGGAAACACGGCTGGAACGGCATCCGGAAAGAGTGGGTAATCTACACCTCCGGAGTAGTCCCGGCACTGTCAGCCACGATCAAAGCGATGACGAAGCCGGGCGATAAAGTATTGATACAGACACCCGTATACAACTGTTTCTTTTCTTCGATAAGGAACAATGGCTGCACGATGCTGGAGAGCAGGCTCGTCTACGATTACGCTGACGACAACAGCTTTTCATGCCACGTGGACTTCGATGATTTCGAAAACAAGGTGAAAGAGGCTGCGGTTTTCGTCCTGTGCAATCCTCACAATCCGGCAGGACATGTCTGGACAAGAGAGGAACTGGAACGCATGGCATCCATCTGCATAAGCCACGGAGTACCGATTATCAGCGATGAAATCCACTGCGAAATCGTTATGCCGGGTTACAGCTACACCCCGCTCGCAAGCATTTCACCAGAAATAAGCCGCAACACCGTCACTTTCTGCTCGCCCAGCAAGGCTTTCAACATCGCAGGCCTTCAGATTGCCAATATCATCACATGCCGTGAGGATTGGCGCGAAGCAATCGACAATGCCATCAATATCAATGAGATATGCGATGTCAATCCGTTCGGCGCGGCAGCACTTGTCACCGCCTACACGAATCCCGAAGCGGAACAATGGCTCAGCGAAATGAACAGCTATGTCTACGCCAATTACTGCCGTCTCCGCGAGATTTTCGCTTCCCGACTGCCGTGGATGCCGATATCCCGACTCGAAGGCACCTACCTCGCATGGTGTGACTGCCGCAAGACAGGACTCGCCTCCCGCGAAATCGAGACAATGCTCGTAGACCGGTTCAATGTCCATGTCAATGCCGGTTCAATGTACGGCGAAGCGGGAGAAGGCTTCATCCGCATCAACCTGGCATGTCCGCGCGAACTTCTGGATGAAGGACTGAAACGTATCGCCGACGGCCTGAACTCTGTCCTGAACGGAATTGCGTAGAAACCGACGGCTTGAGCTCTGTCCTGTAAACGACTTTCGTTCCGCCTAAAACGTTTTCCCCGTACAAAACAGGTTTCCAAGACCCTTTCGTACCGCTTAAAACGTTTTCGCGGAACGAAATCGTATGAGGTGCTTTACCCTTGTCTTTGGCTGTAACCTTCCCACTATCAGGGCGGTTTAGGGACTTGCCCCATTAGAGCATGTTCGTGCTGGACGAACCTAATAAGCGACTAAAAATCAGCCGCTTATTTAATAATCAATAATAATATTTGAATGATTCAGAACCAAGCAAATCGCACTAAGATCATTTATATTACATGAACGATCTTAGTATAATTAATCGCAGGCTGGTTAGAATAGTAGGCTTTTGCTACCTCTCTAGCTGCGTTAATGCGATGTTTTTCGAGCGCAACCTCCGAGTTGTATAATTTCCAAGATCTGTCGATAGCATCTTGCTTTTCTTTCGTCACGTTCTTCTTGACGGTTTCAATGAGTCTTAAGGCCTCCCTGTAGCTCGGGCTCTCAGGATCAACGCCGGCTAGCAAGTTGGCGGCCAGGTCATAATCTTGAACAGCGATGGCTGATTTGGCTTCAAGAACGAGTTGCGCTGAGCGTTCTTTCTGATAATCCTTATAAATATCGACAATGGCAGCGCTGACTAGACTATATGACGGTAAACTCTCCGGATAAAGAGCTAATAGCGCGAGGGCTTCCTCGTACCGCTGCTGTGACGCAAGGGTTTTTGCTTTGAGAATGCTATTCTTGCAGTTCTTCTCATCATAGTCTATTATACGATTCTTACAGTCAGAAAGAAAAGACGAATACTTAGGATCTCGGGCATTGATTTTTGAAATAGCATTTGATGTAGCTTCTTCGATACTATACCCACTGCCAGAGAGAACGACAGGAATGCTCCCAACAATCGTTTTTGTAGCCATCTGAAGGACATTGATAGTCAAATCGATTTTAAGAGTTTCGATGGCCTTCATTCCACCTTCTACTGTCTGTATATCGTGGACGGCAAGTTTGGGAAACATAACAAATGCCCCATCATAAAACGCAGCAACTCCATTATTCGTGGCTATCTGCTCCATTTTTTGCGAGAGATGAGACAATCCGGATTGTGAGAAATACTCCAAAGATTCCGGGCATACTACACCTATGCATACATCATTTGTAGTCGGCTGCGAGAAAGCAGTGAAACAGCAAAGGGTCAATATGACCGCGATAATATATCGTTTCATAACAACTGGCTATTTGATAGTAATATAGATAGTATTTCCTTTGATGTCTCGACTGATTGTGAGCCCGAGTGAGCGCATAAATTTAAAAATCTCCAAGGCAAACTTGTTCGCATTGTAATTATTGCCTGTTGTGGGGTCTTTAAGCGGGATACGGACATCATCAAAAATCATCTGAGTATCGGTCGTGCCTTGGATATGGTAATTGTTTTTATAGGCATGTGATTCCATCCACAACTCAAGTTCGTCAGATAATTGAAGCCCTTGATTGCCGACATCAGACGACATGGTATAGCCAGAATTGGTATCAAACCCAAAGTTTATAATAATCGAGCGACCATTGTTGACGATATCGGTAAATTTTTCCTGCATAACATTGAGAAAATCGGTGACACAACTCTCAATGGCCTTGCTTGCAAGTTTCCCAATATCCTCAGTATAGAACTTATTACTCTCCCCAACTTTATTGGCGAGAGAATTACCCGTTGATATTTCGTAGGCAGTGACAATGATTTTAACGGAATTGCCTGTACTTGACAAAAGGACGTCATCCTCGGCCTCTACATATACATCAGCTCCAGACATCTGCACGATTTGCGCTTTAAGATCCGTCGGGTTGTCCGAGGTGAAAATATTGTTATCTCTAGCCGCTTTTAATTTTGCGGTAAAATCCACTGTGGTGAATCCGCGCGAATCAAAAGCTTCTTTGATTTTCGTGAGAACAATACGTTTGTTGACATCGGACTCGAGAATGGTCCTAATATCCTCGCCCTCTTTGGTATATGGTATTACCATGATCTTAGGTTGTACTGTTTGAACCGATGGGGCAGACACCGGCTCTTGTGCAAATGCCGAACTGAAGGTGACCACGGCTAAAAGTGCGGCTAAGATTGTCTTTTTCATACCCAATAATTATTAAAGACCAAATCTCCTAATAACTCCGTGTTGTTCCAAATCCTTCCTCAAGGAAACAACATTAATGGTTATGTCTGCTGAGATAGTCCATGCTTGATACTTCGTCCAAGAATAATCTGAAACAGGAACAGAGGACACAATGAAACTCTTGTGCCGTCCATTTTCAAAAAACTCTTTAAAATAGCGCGGATTGGCTTGACGCGCTTGTTCTTCATTAATGCCAACCAAAGGAGACGAATATTGAGAACCAGGGACACCCCTAAATAGTATTGTTTCCAGTGCGTACCGTTCAGCGGCGTCTAATGACTTCACCTTTTGTTTCCCAAAACCCGAAGACCTTAGCGTAATGGTATTATTCTGGTCGGCAACCAAATTACATGATTGAACCGGATATACCTTAGGTGAGCAAGAAACGATACAGGTTATCAGTAAAGCGAGAGGTAACAACTTTTTCATAATCAGTTAACTATAAGCTTACAATCCATTTTGTCGTTTGCTAAAAAACGAGAGAGTAATTCAGCACCCATTTTCTTGGGAATCTCGCATTCGCAAAAATAATTCCCAGAGACCTTAATGACTTTAATGATTCCTATTGATGACGGATAAGGTTGCCCCGCCAATAACTCAATGTATTCGACATTGAACTTATCACCAACCTTCACCCCTTGGTTGATTCCTGCCGCCAAGAGTACTTTGGTGGCTACAGAATTCTTACTATCAAGAATCTTAACAATCTTGGTAGTCAACGGGAAATTTACCCTGAAATAATTCTCTAGTTCATTCTTTAGAGATGCCATGGCGTTGTTAACCGCACTTTCAGGCGATAACATTAATTCGCTGGTTTTCCCTTGAAAACTAGTGGCTTCAGTACTGAGGCCCGTCTCAACATCAACAACCTTCATTTGGAAAGCCACACTTGCCTGGTAACCTTTGATGGTTCCATTGCTATTCTTTATTGCATAGACGGGAATCTTGGCAATATGCCCAGTTATCATTTTTTCAGCAGCAACAGCAACGCCTTGAGCAGCCGTATTCTTGCTGTCAATAAATGCTTCACTCTTTTGTAATTCTAACTCGGCTTGTACCTTATCTATGCTGGTTCTATCAACGACCCTAAAACGGTGGGAATTTGTAAGCATTTCAACCACATTTTCAGTCACGAGAACAGCATATTTTTGGCTTCCTTCACAAGTAAAGGCCGCAACACCAACAACGGTCCTACTATCTTCTTGCGCGTGGATGGTAACTCCACACGCAAGAACGGATAGTAGAAAGATGATAGCTCTATTCATTACTATAGATTTGCGGCAGATTTGGCTGTTTCAACCATTGCAGCAATAGCCTTTGCCTGAGCGGCAGATTCCTCAGCAAGAATCGGAGTGGCATCTGCTGTGAACTTGGTCATCGGGGCCAACTTTGCGGCCTGAATTGGGTTCTTTGTCTCTTTGACCTTCTTAGCGGCACCTTCGGCCAACTTCGTCGCATCTGCTACTGCAATTCCCTCAGCGGCAATCGTTGCGGAAAGGTCCATAATGTCCTCCAAAGACGGTTTCACAATTGTAACATCGGTTACACCATCTTTCGTTTCACCAATGACTCTGTAGTAGAAGTTCTCCAGTTGCTCGCTATTGGCAACAGCTGCCAGAGCTGCTGCAAGTACTGCATTGGCATAATCATCAACCTCACTGGCACCTGATGCCTTCTTAGGGAATTTCGCGCAAAGTTCGGACAGTTTTTTTGCCCTCTCAACAGATGCGTTGATGTCTTCTTTCGTCTGGGCGAAAGCACTTGCTGCAACAAGAATAGTTGCAATCATCAAAATGGCTTTTTTCATAATTGATTTGGTTTAAAATGTTAATAAAAATGGTTTCAATCTAATGATAAGGGGTCTTTCAAAAACGACACACAAAAATCGCGAGCGAAACTTGCTCTAATTGAGGTCGTAGGAAACCTTTAGGGAAACAAGTAACGCCCGCGAAAATGCTACGCGGACGTCAGTACTTGTTCTTGATCCCTAAATTCTATTGAAATTTCCTACGTTTCAATTAAGATCGAACAAATAGCTAACGCTGTATGTCTTTTTTCATTTGGCTTTTTTCGCCAAACGATTTACAAATATATCAACACTCCGAATAATAAACAAATAAAATCATTACAATGTGAGTTCCACTATATAATGAATCGAGCTAGTTTGATGTTCTCTATAATAGATTTGACTATCAGATAGAGAATGAAAGCGCCTAATGCCGCAAGGCCGATGTACATGAGGATTTCCTTCAAGGCAAGTCCGCGTGTTTAATAATACAAAGCAATGCTGGCGTGAGCCCTTTGTGAGCCCTTTGGATTTGAAGGATATAATATGAGAATATCCAGAAAATCAAATACTTACAAATCACATCAACCACCTATCACTCAACTCACTCAGTGAATTTTGAGCCCTTTTTGAGCCCTTTGACGGTGTAGTATGTTCCCTTTCCAGTCGTACCTTTGAGTTCAAGATAATCTGACAAAGAGGTCAATAGCCGTGTTGCGGTTGGCTTGCTGACCTTGGCCATCTCTTGCACATCGGTATTGGTTATACGTCCGTTTTTTAGGGCAAATTCCACGGCTTGGATGCCGCGCTCACTTATACCGGCTTCTTTGAGCTGAACTGCGGGGCTGCTGAAGAAAGTGACCATCAGGCCGCCGAGGGAGGTGTCGAAAGCCGGTGGGAGCAATTTTTCCGCAATGGCACCGTTCACAATCTTGCCGATGCCGCGGCCCCAGGCCTCAACCTCACCGCAACGGAAGAACGCGTTGGCAATGGCAGGGTTGAAGGCCCGTGAGGGATGTTTCTTCAACAGGCTTTCCACAGTCCAGGATTCAGGAAGCTGGCCGGGATTCCAGAAGACGATGCGGTCCGGATACACACTAATCTGGATAGGCACCTGGTCCTGGTAATCTTTATGGGCGACAGCGTTCAGGATACACTCGCGAAGCGGGTCTTCAGGGAATGGCGGCGTTTCGACCCGTTGAAGCCCCTGGTACGTGATCAAATAGTTCATGTACTTGGTGGTCAGGAGGTCGAAAGTGCGGTCCACCTGCTGCACCAAACTGCCGTGAATCTCATCCTGGAAGGCGAGATCGGAGTCTGAACGGAAGAAGCCAATCTTGATAAAGGAGCCTGGGAATCGTTTCTCCGGCTTCGGATGGAACATCAAGATGCCGGCGCGAGTAATCTGGCCGTCAACTATCATATCAAGAGAGGACAGGAAGTCTTCGGTCGTATCGGTGAGGACTTCGGCATCCATTCTCTTTTTCCTGATACCGCTTTCCTTGAAGTCCTGGATGGATTTGGCGTCGAGGTCCCCTGGGGCTATGTCTGGGACCGGTACATTGCACCAGCGGACGCCCACTTTGTCAAGGAGGAATTTGCTGAGCGCAGAGCCTTTCAGTTCCTGTTTGGTGCTGCCGGAACGGTAATGGTACTGGCCTTTGTAATTCACCGGATAAGGATACGGCTCTACAATCATCTCAATGTATTTCTTGGCACCCTCGTGATGAAGGTCCACATCGACCATAATGCCCAGGACATCGCGGACCTTGTTCGGCAAGTCTTCCATCAGTTTATCAGCATTAGCCAAGCCTACCGGCTTATGCGGAGGGTCATCATCCACGCCAAGGAAGATGCGGCCTCCGTTGGCATTGGCGAAGCCGCAAATCCACTTGAGGTATTCGTCTTTCCCTTAGGGACCTGCACCCATTAGAGCATGTTCGTGCTGGACGAACAGAAAACGGGGACGGCATCCGTGATGTCATCCCCGTAATTGGATTTCGAAATGCGATTATTCGTCAGCCGGATGGATTGCACCCATAGGGCAAACGCCTGCGCATGCACCGCAATCAAGGCAAAGATTAGGATCGATGTGGTAAACATCACCCTCTGAAATTGCTCCTGCAGGGCACTCACCGATACATGTGCCGCATGCAACGCACTCTGATTCTGAGATCTTGTAAGCCATAATAATTAAATTCTTTGGTTGTTGTCTAACAAAAGGCTCCGCAAAAGCGAAACCAAATACAAATGTATGCGAATTAAATCAAATAATCAAATCGTGGAAAGATTTTTGCAGACAGAGAAGGCATTATGATCCGGATTTTCAAACATATCGCTGCGGCAGTGACCGTAGCGGCATTTTCATTGTCAATGGCAGCGCAGGTCAAGACTGACGGCAAAAGCAGTGACATTGATGGAGTTGTACGCTTCGACAAGACCATCCACGACTTCGGCGACGTGACTTTGGGGCAGGGAGCATTGAGCTGCGCGTTCACCGCAACCAACATTTCGGACAAACCGATCGTCATATACAATGTAGTGTCATCCTGCGGCTGCACCGGCGTAAAATGGACCAGGGAACCGGTATTGCCGGGGAAAAGCGGCAAGATATCCGCCACGTATTCGAACGACGAAGGACCATATCCGTTCGACAAGACATTGACGGTATACATCTCGAACGTAAAGAAACCAATAGTGCTGAGACTGCGGGGCATCGCACACGAAAAGAAGCTGGCACTCAGCGAATTATATCCCGTACATAAAGGTTCGCTCGCATTGAGGAAAACAGAAATAAAGCTGGGGAACCTCTCGCAGAACGGCCAGAAAAGCGACGCCATGAACGTGGCGAACATCGGCACGGCACCGATAAAAGTATCATTTTCCAATGTTTCAGACGGGCTGTCGATTTCCGTTTCGCCGAACCCGATACCGGCCGGACGGACTGCCAGAATGACATACATCGTAACGGCGGACAGAAGCAGGTGGGGAAAGAATTGGTACAATGCCACCCCGGTAGTCAACGGACAGGCATTCAAGCCGATAAGCATCTGGGCATTCACCAAGGAAGATTTCTCGTCAATGAGCGCCAAGGAACAAGAGAACGGACCGCAACCGGTATTCACGTCGAGTTCTTTCAACTTCGGCAATGCAAAGAAAGGCTCCACGGTAAAGGCGACATTCACATACAGCAATCTGGGAGGCCGCCTGTTCCATATATATAAGGCTGATGCCGAGAACAATGCACTGACGCTCCCGGACAAATTCCAGGACACGGAGCCAGGCGGCAAAACTTCGTTTTCCTGCAATCTGGACACCCGGAACCTGCCTTATGGAGAAAATGACATTGCAATAATCCTGACCACGAACTCCCCTCTCAGGCCTGTAATAAGTCTTTACGTATCAGGAACTATAACAAAATGACAATCATACCTTTACATATTCATGCAGACGTAGCCGGACAAGTTCCGCAGAGCATTCCGCACGCATTGCTGGACGCACTGACGGAAAGCCTTCAGATCTGCCTGCTGGTGATATTCATCATGACATTGATAGAAATTTTCAATGTCGTGTCGCACGGACATTTGTTCAAACGTCTTGAGAATCATAAGATCGGGCAAGTCGCAGTGGCTTCGGGGCTCGGCATGATTCCCGGCTGTCTGGGCGGCTTCGCGGGAGTGTCATTGTACTCGCACAGGATGGTCGGATTCGGCGCGCTCACTGCAGCATTGATCGCAACCACCGGAGACGAGGCATTCCTGATGCTGACAATGTTTCCGTCGAAGGCTATACTCATAATGGGCGGCCTGTTTCTTTTCGGACTCGTCACAGGCATCATTACAGACCTGGTAATCAAGGCGTTGCAAAAGAAAGGGAAACTGCTTGACCTGGGAGCGGACCGATGCAGTGACGACAATTACGAATTGCATGACTGCGACTGCCACGACCACGGCCATCACCATGAAGGACATGAAGACGGACACGAAATCATGCATTTCATAAAGGAACATGTGTGGGGACACGTGATAAAAAGACATCTGCCGGTGATCTTCGCATGGACTTTCGGCGTCCTGGCCATATTCGGCATTTTGTCCACACGCATTGACATGGAGACATGGCTGCGCGGGAACACGGGACTGATGATTGTCATCGCGGTGCTGACGGGACTCATACCGGAGTCTGGTCCGCACATGGTTTTCGTGTCAATGTTCGCGTCGGGGATTCTCCCGTTCCCGGTACTTCTCGCCAGCTGCATATCCCAGGACGGCCACGCATGCCTGCCGCTCATCGCGGAAAACAAGAAAAGCTGGATACGCGTAAAAGCGCTGAAATCAATGCTCGCGCTGGCAGCAGGATTCGGTGCAATGCTGATTTGACCGCCTATTCACCAAGGATATACACATCATCATCCGGTGCTGCGAAACGGAATCGTTCACGGGCGAATTCCTCCAGCGTATCGCGATCCGTGGAAAGCATGCGGATCTGCTTGTCCATTTCAGATATTTCACGGTTATATATCTCTATCTGACGGCGCTGCTGTCTGAGTTCAAGATAGGCCTTGCCCCAGGCCACAAGACTGTCGGCACTGAAAAACGTGGCATAGACCAGGGCAATTGCGGTGATTCCTACCGCATACCTGACGAAACCTTTATGCGGACCATTCCACCATTTTTTGAAAACAGCACCGAATTTTACCATGACAATCTTTAGTTATTACACACAAAATTAGTAAATTTGCAGATGATTATAAAAGCAAGAGTCGAAAAATTATGCAACTCAAGTTTTTGACTATTGCCTGCAACAAAACATTGAACTAAAAATCACTTGCAAATGAAACCAACATTGCTTGTCCTTGCTGCCGGTATGGGCAGCCGTTACGGCGGACTTAAACAGATGGACGGCCTCGGTCCAAATGGTGAAACAATCATCGATTATTCCATCTACGATGCTGTTCAGGCCGGATTCGGAAAAGTCGTATACATCGTGAGAGAGTATTTCAAAGAGCAGTTCGAAGAGACTGTAAAACAGAAGTATAGCCACGTAAAATGCCTTGACGGGGAGCCGCTCCAGTTCCAGTTCGTGACACAGGAGCTCAACAAGATCCCGGCCAAATATACATTGAACCCGGAAAGACAGAAACCTTGGGGCACGGCACATGCAGTACTCATGGCGAAAGACGTCATCCACGAGCCGTTTGCAGTGATCAACGGTGACGACTACTACGGAAAGGATTCGTTCCGCATCCTCGGCGACTGGCTCCGCGCCCATGAGCACAGCACAGGCGTATACAGCATCGTCGGATTCGAGCTCGACCACACACTTTCAGAGTCAGGCAGCGTATCCAGAGGAATCTGCGCTTACGACAAGGACCAGCATCTTACAGATATCGTAGAGCACCTCAACATCGCGAAAGAGGCTGACGGCAAGGTATATGGCGACAACTCCCTCACCGGAGAAACTCATGTGGAACTGGTTGCCGACAACCTTTGTTCAATGAACATGTGGGGCTTCACTCCTGACTATTTCGAGAAGAGCGAGAAAATCTTCGACGCATTCCTTGAAAAGAACATCAATGAGCCTAAGAAGGAGTTCTACATTCCTTACGCAATCGACTGCATGATCAAGTCCGGAGAGGCTGCCACAGAGGTACTTTCCACACCATCGCATTGGTTCGGCGTAACTTACAAGGAAGACAGACCGGCTGTCGTAGCCAAGTTCCAGGAACTTGCCGACAAGGGCGTCTACCCTACCCCGCTCTACAACAAGTAGTATTTCATAGAAATCATATCCGTGCCGTTCTCCCACATGCCGGGCGGACGGCACGGTTCATTTCAAGACATGGAAAAATCTCGCAAAATACGCAACGACTACGACTTGCTGTCAAGTTATAATTATTTCATTCCCAATCCGTTGGAAATTCTGGCAATACTCTTCCTTCTGCTTGGAGGAGCATTGATAGGAAACGTGATTGCCGCCGGGTTCATGTTACTTATGCCGGGCGCCACATCAGACCTGCTGACGCTCATATCATACCCGGTAATGTTCATTCCGCCAATGATTTACGCCAGCAGCAGAAGCCGCAGCAATGCCATGTTCGACGAAGGGCGGACCATAGATGCGGCAGGACATTGGGGAAATATCGGAATGCTCGGATGCGCAGCCATGGTGATGGTTGCGACCGTGGCACTTTCCTTCCTCGTGGACATCGTCAATTCCCTGATGCCGGCAATGCCCGAATGGCTTGAGAACATGTTGAAAGGCATGACCCAGGGACATTTCCTCATCAATTTCATCTGCGTATCGGTTTTCGCGCCGTTCTTCGAGGAATGGCTATGCCGGGGAATGGTGCTCCGCGGACTGCTCAACTACAAGAGGAGGAGCAAGGCTGACGGCACAATAAAACACGGCATCAAGCCTGTATTGGCCATCGTCATCTCCGCATTGTTCTTCGCACTCATACACATGAATCCATGGCAGGCCATACCTGCTTTCGTGCTCGGATGCCTCTTCGGCTATGTCTACTACAGGACGGGCTCCCTGAAATTGACAATGCTCATGCACTTCATCAACAACACATTGGCCTTGGTCATGGGCAATATCGACTCTCTGAAGGACATGGACACCTGGCTGGACGTATTCCCGATGTGGCAATACTGCCTGATAGCATTGTCCGCCCTCATCTATCTCTGGATTTTCGTCAGGACAATGAATCTGATACCTCTCGATTCTCCGACAGGCAACTGCGAGGAAATCAAGACAATATAAGAAACTGTTTTGAAATTATTCACAGAAGGTTTGAGTGGAAAAAACTTCAGATTCAACCGAGGTTTCAGGGAAGATAGCTAGGCCTATCTGACCAGAAAACACGGGACGTGGCATACAGTCTACCTCGGGCGCGAGCAGGCAAGGCGGAGCCGCGGCAGATCGGGCCGGCTTCGCGCAGTCGCTGACGCAAGGAAGCGTCTGCACGGAGCATCCAGTTCCGACATTGCAGGGAGCGGAGTGGAACACAGAGCGATTCCGCTCGGCGAGTCTGCGTCCGAAATACCGGAGCGCCAGCGGAGAAATGGAGGATGTAGTCTCGCGTCCCTGTCCGCCCACGGAGGATGTGTGCGCTGAGAAGATGCAGTACTGCGACAGCAGCACGGAATCGCAGCGGAGCTCACTTCCGGAGAGGAGAAAGCGGACAGTATGGAAGAACAAGGCGAAGCCTTACCTTGCAGCCGACGGCTTTTCCTGAAGTCGAGAGCTCGCTCGAAGGCTTGAGAAAAAGACTGCGGATGCCCGCAGCCTGGGCTGCCAAGGACGGCATCCAACCCGGACTTACGGCCGTGGACGACGGGAAGGCGGTCAATGAAAGGGATGTCCTCCTCCTGCTGACGGAGGTCAATCTGGAGGAGCCGGAAGCCCCGGGCTTTCTGACGGGCCTGGAGGCCGTAGGCTCCTGAAGAAAGCCCGATGATGCCGTCCGCCCCGACGGAGCGGAACCGGAGGGACGAGGGGCGAGCATCACCGGCTCAGCCAGTTAACATAATCGGGGTTGTGCAATCAGATGGCGGAGCCACTGCCGGCAGGCAGCCTGGAGGGGCTGTTACACAACTAAGCTCTGATTATGTTAATCTCGCGGGATGCGGAGGACAAGTTCCGCACTTCACCGGCGGCAGCGGAGTCGGTTATGGCCCCTGTGGGGCGGTGGGGCATAGAAGGGTCGAGTCTGCGCCTTGGAGAGAGGGAATGAGGGTAGCGGAAGAGCCGAAGTGCGGAGCATCCGGCCGTGGAGCGGACTGAATGGAGGAACGGAGAGGTGCAGTCTCGACACCGCTCCCCAGTTATCCGAGCGAAGCGAGTGGCATGTCACAAGAGGAGAGCGGACGAGCGACCGGCTGAGATTCGGCACGCGCGCGTGCCAAATCTCATAGTTGTTGTGTCCCATAAGGTTGTGGTGCATGTGTGATTGAGTCTGCTCATTGGAGGGAGAAAAGTTCCTACTCCAATTCATATTTCCTAACCTCATACACTTTTGCAAGTATCTTTAGCAGGGTGAAGAGGGTGATACCATCTTCGGAACTGATTCCATCTAGCCTAAAGAGTTCTTCTTGCGTGATGTTGCATAGGCTTGCGGAAAATAGCAGGATGGATTTCAGCTTTGAATCGCAGTTCAGAAGTGCCGCGTTCTTGTCTGCATTTGACGAGAAGACAATAGGAACTTGCTCTTTGTCATATCTGTACACGACGTTGCCGATTTCTCCTGTAGATTTGCCTCTTTTCTTTACGAGGGTGGAGATGGTGAAATGATGTCCATTGCCTTGAATCTGATAATAATCGCATAGCGTGAAGGTTTCTTCCGGCACGGTTTCATCTGCGATATTGGTATCATCCAGAGAACCATAGCCTCTGACTATCATCATCGTTTCATCATCTTCGTCGTATGTTTTTTCAGGAATATCCAATCCTTCAAGTCCTTTACCTTCATACTTTATCTCTTCAGGAACGGCTCTGCCTTCAAAGTGATGTTGCCATTTTCTGTTGGCATCCGGAAGGCCGAAGTAATTGTATAGACCTACGTTGTCTATGAAGATAGTCTTTTCCTTGCCTTCTACATATCTCAATCCGCGACCGACCTGTTGAATGTACATAGCAAGGGAGCGTGTCGGACGTGCCAGCTGCACGAAACTCACATCCGGGCAATCGAATCCTTCTGTGAATAACTCGACATTTACGAGGACTTGTATCTTGCCTGCCTTGAACTCAGAAATAAGCCGTTCCCGTTCTTCTTTTGGGGTGTCGCAGTCGATATTGACTGACATGTAACCTTTTGATGAGTATAGCTCAGCGATGTTTCTTGCGTGCCGCTTGTTGATTGCATATACAATACCTTTGCGGTCCTTTGCGTATTTGTGAAAGGAGTCATATAACCTTGCACGTATTCTTTGGTTGTCGAATGCTGCTGACAGGGCATCGTTGACAAAGTCCCCTGAGATTGATATGTCAATGCTGTTTACCAGTTTCTGTATGTCGGAATCCGGTTTGACGGATACATAATCGAAGTCTGCCAGCAACTTATTCTTGATGAACCATTTGACCTGCGGGGTTGTAATCAGTTTCTGATACACTGAGGTAAATGACTCGTGATTCATTCTCCATGGTGTAGCTGTCACGCCAAGTTTCTTTGCCTCAGGAAACATCTCGAAAAGTCGTTTGTAGGAATCGGCAAGGGTATGATGTGCTTCGTCAACGATAATGAAGTCGAATCTGCATCTTCTTACATTCATCTCGTTCTTGTCGGAAATGAGTGACAGAATGCTGCCAACTTGGACTCTTTGCCAAAGCTGTTGCTCCCTTGTCCCTTGTATGAAGCCACATGGAATGCCGTATCTGTTGAGTGAATCGGCAATCTGGTCAAGAAGTTCTATCCGATGCGCGACGACAAGGATGTTGATTTCTTTCTTCTGCGATTTATAATATGCAATGCAATCTTTGATGATTGACGTAAACAGGTATGTTTTACCAGTACCGGTAGGCATCTGCAACATTACTGAGTCATAAGTATCCCAGGCGCGAAGGATATTCTTCTTTGCGTCGATTTGGTGTTGCCTAAGATTGCCGTTATCTACCGGTATTGATGAATATACCATAAGATTAGTCGATTACGGTGATTTTTAGCCCAAGGTTGAGCTTCTGGCTGATTCTTTCAAGAGAGCGTATCTTGTCTTTCGTCAGTGTTGGAATCGTAATCCATTTGTCACCGCACTGAACCTGACCTTTGTATTTGTTGTAGCGTGTTACAAGTTCCTGACCGTGATCCTCAATGCATTTGTAGCAGATGACATCTGCCCCAATTTTTGTGATAGCCTGGATGTATGAGTCCTTCGGATTATCACCTCCTATGAATTCTCCATCAGCAAACTGGATGAGAAGTCCTCCAATCTTCTGTTTTGATTTTGTGAATCCTTTTGCTTTGGAGGTTTCAAAGTCGTCACCTATCTCGACGGTACAATCCAAATTGAGTTTTGTGATGACAGATTTCAGAATCATGAATTTCTCTGCACTGTCGCTTTGAGTATTGACCAGCCATCCATTGTCAAGCGGCTTCATATATTGCTCAAATCCAGGAATCGGTTCTTTGCTGCATAAACTGTTATGGCGCCATTCCATATTCAGGCCGGCTACCTTGTCGGCGCCGATTTTTCTTAACGCTTCCGTGAAGGTCAGCGTTGCGTTCTTATAGCAGAATACAGTGCCATCAAGGAATGTCACTCTGATGACTCTCTTCTGGGAACGTGGTCGTTTACCCGTTCTTTCTTCTTCCTCGTATAACATATTCGATGATGATTATAGTGAGAAACCTTGTTCTTTTGCAGAATTAGCTATCCGGAGGGCGTACATGGCCTGTTTGAGTGAAGCAAATGCCCTCCCTCTCGAACGCATCGTACCGAAGTTGAATGCTGCTTTTCTGTCTATAGGAGTGAGCATATTGTTGACTTTTGCCCAGTTTGCTAGAGCGAACCAGAACTGAGGATTGTAGGATTCCGCTTCCTTGATACGATTTCTTTGCGTTTCATTGAGACAAGATCCATCTTCATTTATCTCCCTCTGAAGCAGTTCCTCTCCGAATTTATCCAAATCAGCCAATTTGAGCTTGAGTTTATTCCAACATTCAGCCTTTTTGCACCATTCACCGACATTTTGCATCTGATTACCAGACGAAACTCCTGTAATATGCATCCATACAAGAGGAATAAGTTCTTCAATTTTGTCTACAACAGACTGCTGGACTTTCTGATTCTCCCAAATATAAGCCATATCGAGATTCTCGTCAGAGAGGACGGATAGAGATGCCATAATGTATGTATTCATATTCGCCTTATAACCGCCGAGATTCTTTGAACGGACAATGGAGTCGATTGTATTGAATAGAATTCCTTCTGCAATTATCCTCTTATAGTAAGCCGGAGTTACAACAGGCTTGTCTTGTTTGACTTCTGCGACATAGGTGGTATAGTTTTTCTCAGCTCCACGGCACACATCGTATGGACGTTGTTTCCAAGAAACCTCGTATTTGGCGACATCTGTCTTGGTAATACGCTGATTTTTCGGATATTCTATGCGAAAGCTCTTCTCATTGAAACCGCTGAGCTGTGCAATCTGGTCGAAATACTGGCCGCGGGTTCGTTCAAAGTACCACTTGCAGACCGGTTTGCTCTTGCCATTCGGGACCCATTCAGAGCGACTGCAATTCTCAAGATCGACAAGAAACGGCTCATTGGCAGAAAAGTCTGAGTTCTTGATTGCGGTCTGACTATTTGCATAGGTTGAAATGGCTTTTACAATCTCATCATCATGAGCCTTGTCACGAATAACACTGATTTTCATTGGGACGAACACCTTTCCCAAATCGACTTCTCTGTCGGAGATGGAGGCAGCTATTGCCGCTGTTGTCTGACCACCATTGACAATCTGCCAATCAAACAGACGAGTGATATACAACACGCCATCTATTTCTTTCAACTCGATATTGCTTGCGGTTGTCGAAATACCATTGTTATAGGAAAAGAACATATCAGGCTGTTCGCGAAGTGTGCGCCGGATTTCTTTGTTAACTTTACCTTTAAACTGAAGGAAGGTACGCACATTCTTTTCCAAAAGTACCTGCTGATACTGCTTGTAGATTTTAGCGAGCGTCTTTCCCGGTATAATCGCGAGATAGGCATCCACAAAAGGATTCTGATCGCTCATTTTAAGACATTGCAATTCCGTATTGTAGTTTGTTGGAAAGTCTATCTCCACCTTCTCTTTGCCGGCGCGTATATTATGCTGCTGGTATATGCGCTGCATATCCCAAACATTGAATTCAATGACATAGTTGTCGTCATCACTTTCAATAGATGCTGGAACAGCGGACGGATCTGTCAGACCATCCGTAAGCAAGTAGATTCTCAACTGACTTATTTTACCTTTTGTGCTTTGAATTAACTCCGCAATCTCAGCAATTTCACTATTGTCTTCCACTTCTTCATCTTTAAGAAGTACGCCTGCCATCGCTTCTTTATAGAATCGCATCAGATAATTGAATCCCTGCTGGACACGGCTGTTGTTTATCTTGCCGACAACAGAATCTGCACGCTCGATATAGAAGAGGTCAAGCGATTCCGCCTCATCATTGTAATCGTAGGCGGTGATGCGTGCTCTTGTCTTTTTGAATGAACAGATTTCAGGAGCATTGACTTCTCCTGTGTCTGCTATGTATTCGATGATGGTTGTAGCGAGTTCTTCGTCAAAATCAACCCCATTAAGTTCTGCAGAGAGTTTGGTATTATCCAGCAGTTCTTGAGCAAATTCCTTGATATTCATATTGTATTCTTTTTTGATTTTTCAACACTATCTTTGAGACTTCACATTGAAGCCCTCTCGCTCCGCCAGCTCGACGACTCTCTTTACACTACTTAAAGTCCATTGAGTATTCACATAGAAACTGACCCCATCGGAAGACACGAAAAGGCTGTCCCCTGCACTCACATAATACCTCTTGAGTTTATTGTCATTTCTCCAATTATTCCATTCATCCACAGTAGCAAGCAGGCCTATGAACTTATAGCCAGAATCAAGTAGAGAATCGGAGAAGAAACGCTTCAATTCAGTATAGGACGCACTTGGATGCTTCTCCATATACAGTCGAATGAATTGCCTAACAAACGCTCCTTTCTTCATAAAAGCAGAACCATCAATTGAAAATGTTGTCTGATCAATATGTTCTGTATTTCGAGTTTTTAGAGGCTCTTTGGTGTCCTCTATGCGTGTTGAAGCCAATGCTGGAGTTTCTTCTTCAGCATCATCAGCGGAGACTGAATAGGATGGCCAAATTTCGTTTGCCTTATCCGCCAACCAGTCTGCACGCTCTGCAATATGCTCCTCATTCCAATCATCAGAAGCTATGACAGACTCCATAGTTACAAGACCGGCCGCGTGCTTTCTTAGTCCACCTTTGGACGATGAACCAGCAAGCTTCTTATCCCAGTCAGCATCACGGATTGTCGAATTGAGCGAAGTGGTGATAATTGCCAAGTTTCCCAAGGTTTGAAGCGCGAAATCCCTATTATCGGGGTCAATCGCTATGCCCCAATTATTACGCCATTTCTTCGGCATCAGGTGCTCAAGACTATAGGAATTGAATCCAAGCATAGCAGTAGAGCACATTGCAGATTTCCTCAGTTTCGACTCGATTAAATACAAAACACCGGCAGCACGTTTATTGGACAGAATCTCGTTATGGAAAGCCTTTCTTACCATAAGGTTGCTCGGCATGGCAAGAGAAGCAGCTGGATCTTTCTGCTCAATATAATCTTTAAGCGCATCCACAGTCCGAATATTCTGCCCAATGAGATTCTCGGTAAACAGGTCGCTGTAATTGTTGTTATGAGACTTGCATATAAGCCGCCTCATAAGGTACGACTCAAGATATTCGTAAATTTTCCGTTTCTCAGAATCATCGGTCACATTCTTCTGTATGAACATCAGATATGGGATGGCGGTCATTCCATCTAGGCCGTAAATAATGACATTTAAACGGTCAAGGCTTGGATCCGCCCTGACCTCCGATTGAAGAGCTTCGGCATTGAAGCAGTCTCTGTATATTTTTGAATATTGCGTCAAGTCATAAATAAACTCATCAATTTTGAGTTTTCTTGTGTCCGTATCCATTTCACCGGTAGCCACATAGTCTGCAATGAAACTCTTGTAATTATTGAAAAGTCCGTCAGTCCGTCGATAAAGAACCTTGTCTTCACTCTTAACTGCATATATTGGATCTTGAATCTTCACTTGAAGATAAGCGTTCAAAAACGCCTCCACATTATTCCTTTTGACACGCCCGGCAGTAACATCCTGTTCCCAGAAATCTCTTGTTTCGTCATCCCGCTCAAACGCAGGTATCCACATCTGATTATACTCGGAAATAGTCTCTTTGGAGAAAAAGTAATTCTTGAGCAGTTCACCAGTCGTAAGTTTCACGCCCAACGAGTTGATTGTATCAAATATCTGCTGCTCGTCTTCTTCAGGAGTGAGGTCTATGCCAACAAATTGTGTCAGATTGCGAATCTTCTGTAAACTAATCTTGCGTTCATCTGTATTCTCTTTAAAGTACTTATATGCATTGAGAATATTGCTTTTGGTAAGTTCTATCTCCTCTAGTTCAGAAAGCCTCATCACCATATTGAAATCATCAGAATCACCTTGACTATGCTCCATTGCAAACGTGCCGTCATCAAGTGTAAACAACCTGTCGACTATACCGTTTTGATTCGACTTCAACCCGAGGACTTTCATAAAGATTGCCATTGTCGTGAGTCGCTGCTGACCATCAATCACGGTGCGAATGTCGCCAATAGAACTATTTGACGGTGTCGCTTGAGATTTTAATATGATGGAGCCTAGAAAATAATCTTTCCCCGTTTGGGAAATATATTCCATATCCTCTATAAAGCGAGACCATTGATCTTCCTTCCACACATAAGTTCTCTGAAAGAAAGGGATACACAACTTTCTGTTGCCATTGAAAATATCACTGATTGTACGCTTTCCTGCTTCCATATATGTTTTGGTGCTAATAATCATTCACATCACAAATCTACACATTATATAAATCTCGACAAAAGAATGTGACAAAATATTTGAATAAATTTCGTTTTTTATCGTCCATAAAATCACTATCTTTGCGTTTGAAGTAAATTTTAAACGCAATGAGCGAAGATTTGAACCGCATCAAGGTCGTCTTGGTGGAGAAAAAGAGAACCAGCAAATGGCTGGCAGAAAAAATGGGGAAAGACCCTGCAACGGTTTCCAAGTGGTGCACCAATAAGGCGCAGCCGAACGTAGCCACATTAGTGGAGATTGCCAGATGTCTTGAAGTGGATATCAAAGACTTATTACGGTCCATTGATGAAATCAGCGAGGCGTAAACCCACACACCACAGGAAATCATATGGCTAAGAAACAATATAAATTCGTAGATCTGTTCGCCGGATGCGGAGGCTTGAGTGTAGGCCTACAGCAAGCCGGATTCACACCTTGGTTTGTCAACGAAATCGTGGAGCAGTTCTGTAATACATACAAGTTTAACCACAACTTGAGCGATGAGCATTACTTCGTCGGAGACATAGCAGACTTGAATGCCCATATTGACGATTATGCAGATATGCTGTCCGACATCACTCTTGTTTGTGGCGGTCCTCCCTGTCAAGGGTTCTCAATGGCCAACCGCCAGAGAATCCTTGACGATCCAAGGAATTCATTGTACAAGCAGTACTTGATTTTTCTCAAGGCTATCCGCCCAAAATTCTTCATCATGGAGAATGTGAAGGGCATGATGAACAAAATTGACGAAATCAAGCAGAATTTCAAGGACTATCTTGGAGAAGAGTATCTGTTCGACTATGCACTTTTGAGAGCGCAGGACTATGGCGTACCTCAAAATAGGGAACGCTTCATCATGATAGGGAATAGGGTTGGAGTTCCACCGAAAGAGATATTCGCTGAAATTTTCAAACATAAACGCTCCCCGTTTTTACTCAAAGACGCTCTTATCGGACTCCCCCATCTGATAGCGAAGAAGGAGAAAGGGTCAAAGGGTGTGGAAAGCGCAGAATCCGGATACACTGAGTGTAATTTCTCATATCCTCACAATGATTTCTACAGATTCATCAACGGCGACAGAGAGATTACAAAATTATACAATCACAAGAACAGGTATAATAATGAACGCGACTTGGAAATATACAGGAGACTTCCCCAAGGTGCCAATTCCCTGCATGAATCCATTGCGGACATTATGCCATATAAAAGGAGGAACGACATCTTCAAGGACAAGTATTTCAAACTGGACGAGAATCAGATTTGCAAGACAATCACTTCGCACATGAAGTTCGACTGCAACATGTATATTCACCCTTGGGATGCAAGAGGATTAAGCCCCAGAGAGGCCGCCAGAATTCAGACTTTCCCGGATGATTATGTTATTACAGGTTCTCAAAACATGTGGTATGCACAAGTCGGTAACGCTGTGCCTGTTAAACTTGCCAAAGCAATCGGTGATGGCATAATGAAATTTATAAAATGAGACATCTTGAGTTATTCGCTGGAATAGGAGGATTCAGAAGAGCAATGGACCTTCTCACCCAAGACCATATCATGGATTTTCACTGCGTAGGGTATTCTGAAATAGACCCGCAGGCAGTGAAAACATATTGTGCCAATTATCACCCGGAAGCCGACAATGAAATCGCTATGGGAGATATTGTCTCCTTTACAAGTAAAACGGAGAATATCACCAATTTGCCCGATTTTGACTTGGTAACTGGAGGATTCCCATGCCAGACATTCAGCATGATGGGCAAACAGGCCGGTTTCAATGAGGATAGAGGACAGATGTTTTTCCATATCCTTGACATATTGTCGGCAAGAATGCCAAGATATGTTCTTCTGGAGAATGTCAAAAACCTCAAGACTCATGACAGAGGCAGAACATTTGCCCGCATAAAGTCAGAGCTTGAAGCTCTCGGATATAATGTTTTCACGGATATCTTCAATACGGCATTGTTCCACCTTCCTCAGACTCGAAACAGACTCTTAATTTTTGCGACAACAGAAAATGTACCAGATAGCGTTAAAGAGTCCTTCTCTGCTGAAAACATTGCCGCAGTCTTTGATAAGGACTATAGAAAACTTGGCACTGCAAGCTATGTAGATGTGACAGAGATTCTCAGCGCAGACGTTGCTAAAAAATACTTCTTATCTGAAAGAATCAAGCCTACGCTTCTCGCAGACGGGTCGGCCAACTTCAAATCGAAATCCGATATAAACATGAGTATCGCCAGACCTTTGACTGCGACAATGCATAAGATGCACAGGGCCTGTCAAGATAATTATTACAGTCAGGACTTCATTGAGTCTCATGGCAAAGTCAATCCAGTGAAGACGATGACAAAGGAGGAACTCGCAAAACTTCCTATCAGGAAGTTGACACCGGAAGAGGCTTTCATGCTGCAAGGATTCCCTTCAGAGTTTGCCGTCAATGGAAGGAATGCTGGAGTGGCAGATGGCGCACTATACAAGCAAGCCGGCAATGCAGTAAGCGTAAACACGATTTACGCCGTTCTTTATTATTTGATTACAACACACATAATCCATGAATGAAATGTACAATTTTTTCAACATAGAGAACCGCATCGGCGTAAAGAAACTGTCAAACGCGGATTTAGGTATCAGTGGAACAAGCAACCAGACCCATATCGGTCTGTTCAATGATGTTCTTACCTTTCTTGGGGACAAGACATCAACTACCGCCATGCTGATTCATGATTCATACTGCCAGATCTTGGATTGTTTCTTTGACCGCATAGAAAATCCCGATGGCAGTTACCGCAGTCCCAAGATAAGAATGGGCAGCGGGGAATCGATATCTGTAGTAGCTCAGATAAGGAAATTCGCCAAAGAGCAGCCAAATAACGAGTGGTATCTCCTTTGGTCAAGTCTTGAGAACAAAGACCTTATATTCTGGCTCATAAGCAAGAGCTCCAATGACTTCAATATCATCAAAAACATAGTTGAAGATAAGGCACATGTTATCACAGAACAAGACATAGCATTCCAGCCGCTTAAAGAAGCAATAGTCAAGAAGATCAATTATGTAAGTGTTGGCCTTCAAAAGGAGATTGAAATCATCTCCCAAGTCGGAAATACCTCCCGTAAGTTCAAGACTTTCGACATTGAGAAAGCGAGCAAGCAGTTTTCTATCATAGGAAAGAAAGGCGAAGAACTTATAAACGAGTATCTTGAGCATCAGAAAATAGCGCAACGAATACGCTCATTCGATTGGATGAATAAAAGTAGAGAAACAGGACTACCCTACGACTTTGTCATATATCCTGAAGATGACAAAAAACAGTTTGTCGATGTAAAGTCAACTAGATTTGACTTCGCCCAAAACATCGTTTTCAGCAGCCAAGAAGTATTCTTTGCTAACAACTATATCGTTGAAGCCAATCAATATGCTGTGTACAGAGTATTCAATCTGGATGACAAATCCGGGATGCTTTCTATCTGCAACAACTGTATGGACTATATGAACAAATTGGACAACTACATCGAAAAGTTCAAGACTACAATAAATTCAAACCGGACAGAATTGCTTAAAATGAGTCTCGCAGTTTCTCCTGAAGACTGTTTTGCATATATAAACGAACCAATTCAATTACACTAGATTCCTATGGATGAAATAGTAAAACATATTAATGACACGAATGCAAGTTATCGCCAATTATCAGCAGGCGATGCGAAGAACACCGATTTGTTTCTTGACAATGAACATTTTGAATTGTTCAAAGATTCGGGTTCGCAAATAACTGTTCGATATAATAAGGAAAACCTGTCAAAGGCCATTTTATTTATTGCGTCAATTCTCCCGAGAAAGTACGACCAGTCGGCTATCCATAAAATTGTACCATATTCCAGAGAGTTTGTAACTGACCAACTGGCTATTCTTGACGCACTATTTGTCCAAAATGGAGTTCCGGTTGAAACTATAACTCAAGAATGGAATGCGCGTAAAGATGTCCCACAGAAAAACGGCAAGATAGATTCCAGATTCTATTTCAACGGACTTCTAAAAGACGTCTCGTATATCGATCATTCTGGAGTCAAATGCGACACGAAATTCACAATAAGAAATTACTTCGCCGGAGGATTTTCCGATCTTCACATAAAGAAAGCTGACGATGGAGTATTTGACGTATTAATAACCAATGTCAACACCCCATACGAAGACAACAAAGAAGACGGACTTGAATACATTGAAACAGATTACACCCACTCCCCTCTCCAGCAGATCTTCTACGGAGCTCCGGGAACGGGGAAATCGCACACGATAAAGGAGGAAACCAGGGGCAAGGATGTCATCAGGACGACTTTCCATCCGGACAGCGACTACTCCACTTTTGTCGGGGCATATAAGCCGACAACAAAGGAGGTTATGTTGCGCGACGTTTCCGGACACATAGTCGTTGAAAATGGCAAAGCTGTCACAGAGGACAAGATTGTCTATGAGTTTGTAGAGCAAGCTTTTCTACAGGCTTACATAAACGCTTGGAAGAAGTATGCGGATGCCAAGGAGGGAGAATCTCCAAAGGAGCAGTACCTCATCATTGAGGAAATCAACCGGGGCAACTGCGCACAGATTTTCGGAGATCTTTTCCAGCTGCTGGACAGGAACGATTCCGGATTCTCGGACTACCCTGTCAAGGCAGACAATGACATGGCGAAGCACCTGAAAAAGGCATTGGCCGGACTGGAGATTGCCGACAAGGAGAGAATCAATGCCTTGTACCTCGATGAACACAAAGATGTGGTTTCCAAAGTTCTTGAAGGTGATGTTCTCCTGTTGCCGAACAATCTGTTCATCTGGGCAACGATGAACACGAGCGACCAGAGCCTCTTCCCTATCGACTCCGCATTCAAGAGACGTTGGGAATGGAAGTATATTCCTATCTGCAACGCAGAGAAAGATTGGAGCATCGAAGCAGGCGTAAACACATACGACTGGTGGTCATTCCTCAACAACATCAACCGTCAGATACAGGATGTCACTTCATCAGAGGACAAGAAACTTGGATACTTCTTCGTGAAGGCCGACGCTGACGGAATGATTTCGGCAGAGAAATTTGTCGGCAAAGTAGCATTCTATCTCTGGAACGACGTGTTCAAGGATTACGGATTCGACGGGGAAATCTTCCAGGGAGAAAGCGGTGAGCCGATTGCATTTCAGGATTTCTTCCTTTGCGACGGCAAAGCCAATGAGGATACCGTGGAGAGGTTCTTGAAAAATCTCGGCATCAATCCTACGGACGAAAGTTGTATCGAATATGACAGTCCTAATGCCGGAGTCAAAGAGAACAAAAAATCACTTGTAGCTGTAACAATTGATGGCGAAAGGCTCAGTTCCGATAATATGCCTCAGTTTGATGTTTACTTAAATACGATAAAGAAAATAGGTGTCGACAAGGCTGGACCTATTGTAGAAGGAATGAAATACAGACGTATTGGAAGCCCAATGGCAACAAAGAATCCTCTTCCAAGCGTGGACGAAAGCGGCAAATTCAGCTATGTCAAGATCAACGACTATTATTTTTTGAAAGGGGCCAAAAGTCAATACTTCGGTAAATTTTACCGATAATTTTAAAATTTAACAATCGAGCAGGCT
>ERZ1026772.246-NODE-246-length-41738-cov-10.592400_pt1 | contig 41738 bp, 26 predicted proteins | sample MGYA00380124_ERZ1026772 | MGnify/ENA primary metagenome ERZ1026772 (study PRJEB33269, sample SAMEA4719760) | human gut metagenome | biome: human-associated habitat; feature: organic feature; material: feces | place: Cameroon | collected 2013-10 ...
GGTTTTCCTTTTATTTAACAGAATTGAAGGGAAAGGTGTAGGGTTCACATTATATTTATATATGCGCGCGAAAGGAAATTTTCGGATTATTACTTGGAAGGGGCTTCAGTCTTTTGTCTAAAATCAAAGGGAATAGTTTTGTCTAATATCACATCTGGGAGGGGCAGATGTAATGCATAACTTTATACACCACGTTTTTGTCTAAAAATCTAAAGGGTATGGATAGAAGAAGCACAAGGATAATAACGGTTATAGCCTGTCAAATGATAACAGGAAACGACAAAGCGTTGTGGGCAAAGAAGCAACATAGACATTTGAAAGAAAATATTTAGGTTTAACAACATTTTGTCGCAGATTATTTTGCCAATAGATTTAATTTGACTAATTTTGAAGCGATAAAAGTTCTAAAGGGAATCAAAACCGGACGGACAAATAATCAAATACGACTAATTGACAAAAGACATATTATACATCACATTATTCATCCATTTCTTTATAACATAACAATATTATTGTCATAAAGATATATAACAACAAACAATGTTTTCACATTGAAGTCACACAACAACAAGCAATGTCACAACATTGAAGTCACAATATAAAGAGTAACGCTTATGAGAAAAACTATCCTATCACTGATTGTTTCCGTCATGCTACCGGCGGCGACATTTGCCCAACCGAAGCTGTGCGGAAATGTTGTAAACGCCAGAGGATGGAGCGGAAGCCAGTATTCCGACCCCTTCGGCATCTATTCTTTTGATGCCTCCGACGCTACATTGCAGCTCAAGACAGAAGCCACTTCTCGCTACATGCTCGGAAGAGGCGGTGGTGTTGCCGATGCCGACAACGTTTATCTCTACGATGTGGAAATGGACGGCACCTATGTTTACGGCACCATCTATCTGATGGAAAAGACAGAATACAACGCCAGGACCTATGCCCGCATCGGCAGTCCATTCGACGTGCCCACCGCCATGACCTGGGATGCATCCACAAAAAACATCTACGGCTGTTTCTACTCCAATAACGCCAGCGGATACGAGTTCGGCGTATTGACGATAGCCTCCGGGCGAGCCGACCGAACAAGGATAAGCAAACTTTCGGAGCGCATCGTGGCCCTTTCCGACGACGACAACGGCACCCTCTATGCCATCGGCAAGAGCGGAATGCTATACACCATATCCCCTACAGAGGGGACGCTCACCGAAATCGGTGCCACCGGCATCATCCCTTCAGAGAATATCCAATGCGCCTGCTACGACGGCGGCATCATATATTGGGCGGCACAGACCAGCGACAACAAGAGCAATCTATACAAGGTGGACCCCACCACAGGATCAGCCACCCTCGCAGGCAGTTTCCCTAAAAACGAACATTTCTCTTGTCTATACAAATTCCAGGCTGCCGCCGAAGACGATGCCCCGGCAGCGATAACAGACATGACTACCGACTTCGAGGGACCGAGCCTCACGGGAACACTCTCGTTCACCCTGCCCGACAAGACCTTTGCCGGAGAAGACCTGAGCGGCGAACTGTCATGGACCGTAACGAAAAACGGCGAGACGATAGCCACCGGAAAAGGCAACGCCGGAGAGACCATTACCACGGATCCGCTCGAATTTTCCAACGAAACGAACTATATGGAGCTCTACACCGAGAATGCCATTGGCAGGAGTCCTCTATACAAGACAGCTTTCTATGTCGGTCCAGACATCCCGAGCAGTGTGTCATGGGGCGAACCTAAGCTCTCTGTGGATGAAGAGCGCAACGCCACCGTCACGTGGCCAGCCGTAACGAGCGGTGTACATGGCGGTTATTTCAAACCCGAAGAAGTGACCTACAAGGTGGTGAGAATGCCAGAAGGACTGGTAGTTGCCGACAAGCTGGCTGCGACGACCTTCTCCGAACAACTACCCGAGAAGAGTGGCATCACATCTTATTATTACACTGTGGCAGCACAGTTTATGGGCAACGAGAGTTATACCACAGAAACCAACAAGGTGAACGTAGGCTCCGGATTCGAAGTTCCTTTCGAGGAGCAGTTCAACGACGGCGCCCTCGACTACTGGACCGTTCTCGACCAAAACGGCGACTACACCACATGGTGGCTTAATGACGGCAGCGTATATTCACAAGCCGGCTACGACGGAGGGTCTGACGATTGGCTCATCTCTCCAGCCATACATCTGCTGCCAGGCAGATACTACAAGTTCGCATTCAGATACTGGGGCGGACTCCCTGGATATGAAGACTACAAAGGACAGGACTTTGAAGTGGGCTTCGGCAAAGGCACCGACCCCTCAACATTCCAGATTCTCGGAAAGAAACAGAACGTGATACTCAATGAAGAGGATGCCGAGGAATTCTCTGCCGTAGTGAAGGTTGACGAAGAGGGCCGCTACAACTTCGGCATCCACGACATCAGTCCTTCCGACGCCTATCTCCTCTATATAGACTCCGTTACCGTGACCGAAGGCGGCACCATGGAAATCCCAGCACCGATCTCCGACCTCACCGCCGTTGCCGACGCCCAGGGCGACCTGAAGGTAGTGATATCATTCACCGCCCCAAAATTCACGGCAGAAGACAAGCCGCTGGAGACTATCGACAAGATTGTGATACGCCGTGACAAAGACACCGTGGTGAAGACATTCACCTCCCCTACCCCAGGCGAAAAGTTGACATTCACCGACACCGAGGAGACGGGACTCACCGACGGCAATCATCTATACGCCGTGACTTCCACCAATGACAAGGGCGAAAGCCTTGAAGCCGAAGCAAATGTCAAGGTGGGAATGGAAATTCCGAGCAGCGTAAGCAACGTAGTAGCAGAGGAACAAGCCGACGGCATACACCTCTCTTGGTCGGCACCAGAAACCGACATCCAGGGTAACCCGATAAACGCCAACGCCCTCACATACGACATCACCGCCGTAAAATACTACACGGGCGAAGAAAACAAAGTCGCCACCGGCTTGAAGGGCACATCCTATACCGACACGAGCTTCGATCTAAACGGCGACCAGTGTCAAGTGTACTATATCGTGCATGCTGCCAACCGTGCCGGATGCGACGAAGGCATCATATCAAACCAGCTCATTGTGGGCAAGCCATACGACCTGCCTATCACCGAGGGCTTCTCTCCTGAATACGACCGTCAGAGCAAATATCTCTGGTGGATAGACATCACTCAGGACATAAACACGATGTCATTCTTCAGATTCGCCACCGGACAGAGTTCCGACGGCGACAACGGCTGTGCCGTATTCATAGGTACCGAGGAAGCTTTCTGCAACCTTCGTTCCGGAAAGATAAACATGCAGGATATCAAGAATCCAGCGATGACATACGACTTCTACCTAAGTCCTGACCTCACCATGTACGCCAACCTCGACATAGAATACTCCGTCGACCTGAAGTCATGGACGAGCATCGACCATCTGTCGTTCGAATCACTCGACGATCCGCAAGAGGAAGAATGGCGCACTCACACCGTAGACCTCACCCCTCTGGCCGGTCTGCCATGCGTATACCTCCGTCTGCACGGTGAACTGATGGACTCCGGCAGTGCCATCCTCGTTGACAACATCAACATCAAGGACAACCACACCGACGCTATCAATGTCACCACCGCCGGCAGCTCCGTGTCTTCTGGCAAGGGCGGCGTATTCGGTCTCGACGGCCGACAGGTTTCCATCGACTCCTCAGCGGAATCTCTCCGCTCTCTCAAGCCTGGAGTATATATGATTGGTGGCAGGAAAGTTGTGATAAGATAATAATCATAAGGAAACTATCTTGAAGAGGGAGTGCTATCGGCGCTCCCTCTTTTGCTGCTAAGGGCTTGACTGATGATTTTAACCCCAAACGGTCATTAGGCCGTTTAACCCAAAAACCGGGGTGAACAGGGAAGAAACGGGAGCATACTACAAAAATCCCTCCCACCCTATCATGAGGGCAAGAGGGAAAATGGCGTCAGGATCAGACAGTCTTGTTCTTCTCCTTGTTCGCACTGTCTACGAGCATCTTGTCACTTTCACGCATGAGAGTATTGAAGTTCTTGAACGACATCGCCTTGGTGAAGGCCGAACGGGTGAGGTTGTCCTTGTTTTCGGTCTGTGATGAGATGAAACGCAGTCCGCAGTCCATGATATTCTCTGCGGCGTTGAACTCCTCATACTTTGCTGCAGGCTTCGAGGTGAGATTGAGGTAGAAAGTGCCGAGGTCGCCGAGCTGCACCTTCTTGCTCTGTGCCACAAGTTCGAGCAGACAGTCCACGAACGACATCATCACTCCCGACACTACACCTCTTGGGAATCCCACGTTATGGTTTGCCATGTGGGTGATGAGCTCGTCGAAGGTCACGGTGTCGATGTGTTTCGCCTTCGCATACCACATCTGGTAGAATTTAGAGTCAGCAACGTTGTTCTGGATCAACTGATAATAAAGCTTGCCATTCTGTACTTTTGACATGATAATAAATTTTTAAGGGTTAATGATAATTGTTACTTGTTCAACGGGTAGTTCCGTTTTACATTTGCAAAGTTACAACATCCCCCAGGCGAGTTTTACGGTTATGGCGTGTTAGCGTTGGTTGATTAAAGTTATAGTTGAAAGAAAGTTCAGTTTAGGGGTAAAAAGTTCATTAACCCTGCTAAAAGTGCCACCTCCATTTACGACAGTTTCCATTATGGAAATAGTCACGCCAGACCAATAGAAGAAGGAAATGAAACCGTTACAACTTGTAACCGGTTGACATTTCGTGCAGCCGACTGATTTGTCTTCTGATAAGCCGCTTTCCATCCCTACGATTTGTCATAAGGACTCTTTATGCAGTCTACCTATAATATATATGCAAGTTTCCAACTTGCTCTGCAGTAGACAAGTAGACAAGATACGAGTAAACAAGGAAAAATGGCGAGCCACGATTGGAACATTTGACAAACACTGTCTGTCATTTTCAGCAGGACAGGCAGAATAGAATGATCATCGTGCACTTAACTCCAGTCCCCAGAATGGTTTAGTCCGGCATCGCAAATACCGACGGTAAAGGATATGTTGGCGCCGGGGATATGGGCAACGGATGTAGTGAATAAAAGAAAATCGCCCATATTCTGCTTTTTAGGGCAAGAATATGAGCGATATATGGGATGGAAAAAAGACAGAAATATTTTATTTTTTAATTCCTTCTTCTACAGCTTTCTCAAAGACTTCTTTTGTACAAGGTTTTCTGAAAATCCATTATGAAGTAGATACAGATCCTCCTGTTCCTTGATAACTATATCCCTCTGTTGACGTTCCATTAATGTATAAATTCCATCCTTCAGAAAGAAAGTACATAAGGGCTGCTGCTGGTGTCTTGAATTTTATTGGGTCTCCATTTGCATCTTTCAACCTTTCAATTGATTTGCCGTCATCAATATTCACCTTTAAACCTTCTTTGCTAAGATTGCCATAGATTGTTTGCGTGTCGGCGTCACTCATTTCTATTTTGTCCACACGCGCAGCATGAAACTTGCGCAATATTTCTTCTTTCAACCAGTCGAAGTCCACCTGATGCTTTTCGCACAAAGTGCTGATAAGCATCAAGTCGTCCTGTCGGATACCATAGTTGATAAACTTTCCATCAAGTCCCTTTCCCATAGTGTGCTGTTATTCTTTATAGTCGGAAGGATAGAAGCAGTCCCAATTTATAATGTCGGTAGTGTTTTCTATCTTCAGAGGTGAGTATTTCCAGTTGCTGCCGTCAGCAATGATTACACCTCCCTTGAGGTGCTTGCCTTGGTTTTCCTCGCTTGCCATATAGTCGATAAGGGCATTGTGTTTTGCCGGAGCGTCCCCATCACTGCCAACACTCTTTGTGTCGAAGAGGAATATCTGTCCGTTCTTCATACGGATAACGAAGTCAACATAGAACAACGCCTTCGTTCCTGTTCCATCCACATAGCTTACGGCATAATGTTGCTTTCCGCTGTCACCATTCTTATACCACCAATCAATACACTCAGTGTTGGCTTCAAGGTAAGCCTCGAACTTACGTTCAGGAGACGAAGCGTTGCGCAGCTGTACGAATGGCATAAGCGCATGGTTCTTTACATCGTCTACAACGACGTTGTTATCCTCTTTGTAGAGACGGTCGGCAGGCACCTCCCATTCATATTTCACAAACGACTTCTCTGACTTCTCTTTCTGTCGTTGTGTGAGAATGTTGAGATAACGATTAAGCGCACGTGAGATGATGTCTTCAAAGCGGGGGCGGTTCTTGTGATAGAGTATCACCTTCACAGCATCCGTTTCAAACAAGCCGAACAGTTGTTCCATTGCCTCCTTCAGTGCCATGCCAAGCGTAGGAATGCTCACTTTTTCAAATTTTGATCCGATGAGTCGGGCACAGAACACATTGAAGGTAGCGCTAAGCTCCTGCATGGTACGTATGTACTTAGCCTTGTTTGCAGCGAGAGTCTGTCCTACTTCTCCTGTAATGTTCAAGTCCTCGATAATATCCACGCCGATACTCCGCACTTTAAACTCTATCTTATTCATCACCGCCCGTCTGTTCTTTGACTGTTGGTTTTCGTGTGTCGATTCGTCTTCATCGGTAGTAGACGGTGTTCCACACAATTCTTCCTCTGTGAAGAGCAATAGCTGTTGGTTCTTAATCTGCAACTGTTCCTCAAACACCTTAATGAGCAACGGCAGGAAATCACTGCCAAGACGCTTGCGGCCTATGGCAGGACGGTCGCAGTATTCCGACTGCAACGAAACATTGCATAGGTTAGCCCTTCTCACCGTATGGATTGTAGATAGGTAATCCATGTCTTCAGGCTCTATCTTTACCAGGTTTTGGCTGATGTTGGTATATACATAGCCCTTGTTCAGCCTGTCGTCCTGATAGAACTTCTGTTCAGGCATACGCAGAATGCGCCCCACGGTCTGAGCACCGAAAGTGAAGCTTTCTATCTTGCGGAAGATAAGCAACACAGCAGCACGAGGACAGTCCCACCCGAGCGCTATGGCTTGTTTGAAAAGCAGGGCTTCTGTCATATTGTCGTTTTGCTCCAATCCGTCCACATTCACCTTTTCGCCGCTCAGCCATACCGCAAGGCGATTGTTGGCAGTGTTCATGCCATGGATGGCATCGAGATACAAAGTCACTTCGTCCTTAATGCTTGTGTCCTCGGTGCTCATCGATTCGGAGCCGTCGTTAGGCAACTGGATAAGCAGCAACGGATTGATGTTGACACCCAGTCGCTTGTAGGTCTCCGCAAGTTCATTGCGCTTTTTAAGAGCCAAGCTAACAAGATGCTGCGTGAGCGACATTTCGGGAGACGAGAAGTCGAGTGCAGGATTGATCACCACACCTTCATTGATCATCTGCTCTTCAATAACATGCTGGCGATGCACCGTCACCTTCTCATCAGGGTGAGCCGTGATAGGTGTGGCAGAGATGCGTATCTCCAGCTTCGGCATGATGTTCTGCAACACCTTTTCCGACTTCTTCGCATTCCTTCCTGCAAACATGTGCTCCTCGTCGATGATGACGATAAGCGGTATTTCTTGTTCTATCTGGGTGCGACGAGTAAGGTCGTAGAGTGAAGCACTCTGCTCCGTATCGCGAATCATAAGTGCATTGTCCTTGTTGATGCTCTCCCAGTTGACAAACAATATTTCGCCTGGATGTATATATCCGTTGGCAGAATGATCCATATCGTCGTAGACAACGGGGTGAAGCTCGCGCGTTTCGGTGAAGAACGTCTTCATCTTGAAGTAGCTCTGCTCGTGCAGCTTGTTAGGTGCTATCCACATGAACGCCACTTCAGAGCATGGCGCGTCAGCACGCTCAGTCAGTTCGGTGCAGAGGCGCATAAGCATCTCGGATGCCATGATGGTCTTGCCGGCACCAGTAGGCGCTTCAAAAACAAGGGTGTGTCGCTGTCCTGCAAGCGACAACAACTCGATAGTTTTATCAACCAATTCTTGAACTGCCTTCTGCTGATATTTCAGTACTTTCATGCTTCGCCTCCTTTCTCATTCATGTTGTCGTTTTCTCCAAAGTCGAGTGTCTGTTGTGCGTTTGCTCCGGCTTCTGCCTGTGCTTTCATTTCCTGCAACGCTTCGTCAAGGAATTTTGGTTTGCGCTTGGGCAAAACTCGCTTGTATGCCTCATAAATGGCAGATGGCAGGGCGCATAACTTTACACGCTCGGCAACATCTTCAAAATCGTCGGTGTATGGGTCGGCGCCTGGCGAGAACACATATACCATAGTCTTGATGCCGTCGTCCTCGGTTTGCGCCATGAGCTGCACAAGCAACTGTATGGCACGCTCCTCGTAAATCACAAGCATACGATTTCCTTGTCCGTTATCAAAATAGCGGGCAATGTTGGGATTGAGGTGCTTTCCGCAGAATTCAGCCTCTGTATAAACATCGTTCTTGATGCAAAGCATATCGGTGGCGAGGTGAACAAGCTGGCGCATGTTCTTTACGCTCTTGTCACGAGAGAGGAGCGTGGTGCGGTAGTAGCGAAGGTTGTTATCGTGAAGTCCTTCAATGTCCTCGCCTTTAGGTGTAGTATAGCCTTGGATAACTCGTTTGTTGCGCTCATAGGTAACGTTCTCACAGATGCCATTCTCGTTGTTGGTGACAAGGATGCACTTGCGGTGGCCGCCGTCCTCAGCGTTGAGCTGCATGGTGGCGTGGAGGGTGGTGCCGGAGCCAGCGAAGAAGTCGAGAACCGTTTTAGCTGGTACAACCTTAAGAAGGGTGTTCATTATTTGTGTTGGCTTCGGATAATCGAAAGGTAAATCTTCAAATATTAACCCCAATTCCTTTTTAGCATTGTCGTTAGAATAAATATTTTGAATGAATTCCAAAGATTCAAGAGGCTTCTTTCTTTGAGAAATCTCTACCTTGTATTCATCCCCATTACGAACGATTTTGGCATTTTGGTAAGTTTTCGTGTATATTCTATATCCATTTCTACCTTTCTTTAGGACGACAAAACCTTGATCAACCCCAAATTTATACAATTCTTTTGACCATCTCCATGCCCAATCTGCACGTTTATGATTTCCCTTCTTTCGTTCAATATATTTATCGTAATTGTTACCTGGATATAATATATGTCCACCAATTTCAATAGGATAATCTAATGACTCACTATACGATAAGCTATCGTAATCTAACGTTTGATTAAGTTTATATTTACCTCTTTCTAAGAAATAATTGTCAGTATATTTAAAACCTTCATCATTATGCGGAAGGCCTTCAATAATTGATTGATCTATATCTTTAGAATAAACAAACAACAAATCATTATTTGTTGCAATTTTGTCTGTTGTTTTGCCAGATGCCTTTGTTATTCGAGGTAAAGAAGCAACAAAATTTTTTGCTCCAAATATCTCATCGCACAGCATCTTCAGTTGTGCCTGTTCATTATCATCAATAGAGATGAAAATTACCCCCCGAAGAAAGTAAAGACTTCGCAATCTGAAGTCTTTTGTTCATAAACGACAGCCACTTAGAATGACGATAGCCGTCTTCCTTGTCTACAAAAGAATCGTTGTAGACAAAATCCTTATTGCCTGTATTGTAAGGCGGATCGATATATATTACGTCAATCTTGCCCTCGTGAGTATAAGCGAGAGCGGTGAGCGCTTCGAGGTTGTCACCTTCGATAAGGATATGGTTAGGCGCATCGGGAGAATCGCTCACGATGGCGCGTTCGGTCACTTCGGTAAGAACCGGCAGTTCGTCCACAAGACGTGTTTCTATTTCTTCCGGCTTGTCCTCCCACACCAAGCCATACTTCTTCTGAGAACGAAGAATCTCAACAAGCGAAGCCTTCTCTTCGTTTGTCAATCCTTCGAGCTGCGTTATTTTTTTCGCAAGTTCATATTTATTCATGTTCAGCGTTCTGTTTCGTTAGAATTTAAATTTATTTAATTATCAGTATCACTTTCATTAATGAGCAACTTTCGCATCTCGTCCATATCAGGCAAAGCCTTTCTCAACTCCTCACTCATATCTTCTGCTGTCTTATATGTTGCGACACCCATTGGATGGGTATAGTCACGGATAACATACTCAACGAAAGCCTTATTGGCACTCTTACAAAGGAGAATACCAATAGTCGGGTTCTCATGAGGTTTACGCACCTTGTCATCAAGTACTTTCATGTACGTTTGCAACTGACCTATATAACCAGGTTTGAAAGCTCCCTTCTTTAGTTCAACTACAACCATACAATTCAATTCGCGATTGAGAAAGAGCAAGTCAGGAAATAATTCTTCTCCGAATATTTCCAAATGGAATTGATTGCCTATGTAAGCGAAGTCACGTCCGAAAGTCATAATAAATTGTTTGATGTTACGGACAATGGCTTTCTCTATAACCCTTTCATCAATATCTTCAGGCTTGTCAACTTCCATTTCATCGATATTAATGTAGTCGAGCAGATACTCATCCTTGAACATGCCAACAGCTTTACGAGCATCGTTAAAAGGCATAGTCTGCAGGAAATTGTTTGCCGCAGCGCCCTGTTTCTGATATAGTCCTTCCTTTAGACGATCACGCAAATCATATTTGTCCCATTTATGGAGAACGGTCTGATGTATGTAGAAAAGTATTTCATGAAGATCTTTCGTCTTATGAAGAATTTCCATGTGATGTGAAAAACTGATACCTAAAAATTCCTCACGATTGATTTCGCTCGCCATGGGCGACCATTTTTGCAAAGAGAAATTGTCAATATCGATAACATCTTTATTTACAGCTATTTGTAATTTGCTCGCCAATGGCGAGCAAATTAAATATTGCTTCCAATATTCGTAGAAAGTACGCATATTACGAATGTTCTGCGAAGAGAATCCACGAAGACCAGGAAGTTCACGACGTAACTGTTCACTGATACGGTCAATGACAGAAGTACCCCATGCTTCTTGGCGTGAATGTGCGGACACATATCCACCGATACCAAAATAGAGCGACAACTGTTCACCAGTTACCAATTTTGCAGCCCGGTACTGACTGTATAATATAGCATCCTTTATGACGCTTACCGCCTGTTTATATTGTTGTATAGAAGATTCCATATTATATATTCTCATTAAAGTTTGTGTCGTAAAGCAGAGTCTTAATATCCACCTTAAGTAATTTTGCAATCTGGTCAAGGGTCTGCAAATCAGGCTGCGCAGTATTTGTGCACCATTTGCTCACCGTGCAAGTTGACTTATTAAGCTGTTCTGCTAACCATTTTCCCGATTTGCCTTGCTCAACAAGAACCACTTTAATTCTATTTAGATTTACCATAGTTTCTAATTTATTAAATATAAAAGCAAATTTATCAAAAAAAGAGTAAAACAACGAAAGGCAATATTGTTTTTATTAAATTTTAAGATAAGAGGATTTTGTTAGAGTCAGATAGATTTAGTTATATAAAAAACCGATGGCACCATTTACTCTTGGTATCATCGGTTTTATAAGTGATAAATACACCTGTCAGATTCATTCAATAGGATATCCTTCTTCCTTTATAATCTCTTTGAGGACACTAACCTTTGCAGTAGAAGCAAAGGAAGATATTGGTGTGATGAAAAAGTGGGATATTGGGCACGGGAGGAGAAGGAAATGTGCCCAGGTGGGGCAACGTGCTTGCCCTTGTTGGGCAACGTGCTTACCCCACTTGGGCAACGTGCTTGCCCAAAAACGGGACAAAAAACGGTGTAGAGAGGAGGGGATGCGTCACCACCTCGCAAACATATCGAGCGATAAACCGCAAGTATAATGACAGAAAATGAGAACAAGTCTGATGGCATCAGCCCCCTCTCGTTCTCGAACCCATCCTAACATTCCACGTAGGATAACCCATCCTGACCTTCCCAAAGGGAAGGAACAAGTTACTATACTTTGTCAAAGACTTCTTCAGACAATTATATCAGCCCCCACCTAGCCTCCCCCGTAGGGGAGGGACAGTTACTATTGCTATTGATAAACCTCTGATAATCAGACGACTACTGACGATAATATTACTTGCAAGGGTATTGTATATGTGTGTGTCTACTGACGATAATATTACTTACAAGGGTATCTGTCCCTCCCCTACGGGGGAGGATAGGTGGGGGCTGATGGCAATATCCAGACTAACCTGTTCCTTCCCTTTGGGAAGGTTAGGATGGGTTGCCCTTGGGGAAGGTTCGGATGGGTTTGAAGGTTCGGATGGGTTATCCTTCGGGGGAAGAGACGGCTTTGGAGCGGAGGTGGAGGAGACGGTGGTGGATGGCATGGCGCGCCTTGGCGATATTGAAGCGGTAGACTTCGTGGGCAAGGACGAAATATACGATTGTCTGGATCCAGAGGGCACGGTATTCGGTGGAGACGTCGGTGAGGGTGGCTCCCATGGAATTCATCCGCACGAAGCCACGGATGCCGAAGGTGGACGGGAAGAGCCACGACACACCCTGCCAGAAAGCCGGGATGTTGCTCTGCGGCCACGATACTCCCGACATGAAAAGGAGGATGACGGAGGAGAAGACCACAAGGAGCATCACGTTCTCACGATAGCGCATCATTGCCGAGAGCGTCATGCTGAAGAATATGCACGAGAGTAGATATGGCAAGGAGAAGAGAGCCAGCTGGCTCACCGTGACGAGACTGATGAAATTGAAGAAATACGGTACGGCACACAAGAGGTATGCCGCCATCACGACGTATATCATAAGGTATGCCATCGCCTTGCCCCACACGATGCGCATCACGCCACGGTAGCGGCGGTGGAGAGGCACGAGGAATCCGTAGTTGTTCTTCTCGCGCGCCGTTCCTGCCGCCATTCCCACACCCAGGAGCAGCGTCTGCTGGATGATGAGCATGAGCACTCCGGGGATGATGAAATTGCCATATCCCGCTGTGTTGTTGAATATCGGCACCTCCTGGAAGTCGAGCGGCCGGGTGGTGATTTCGTTCTCGCGGTCGGTGTAGTTGCCCGAGAGCTTCACCTGAATCCTGGAGTTCAGTTCGCCTTGAATAGCCACGCAAGTCTGGAAAATCGCCTTGTAGGCAAGCATGATGCTCATGTCGCAGTATACCCCCACGTGGGTCTGCTCCATGCGGTTGAGCTTGGTCTGGAAGTCCTCGGGAAAGTATACCACTCCGTAGGCATCGCCACGGCCAATGCACTGGCGCGCCTCGTCGAGACTGTTGCAGCGCAGAGCCACGCGAGTGTCGGGCGAGGCGTCTATCATACGGGTGAATTCGCGGCTGGTGTGGCTATGCGAAAGGTCAACTATCGCCACGGGCACCTCGCGCGTAACCTCATTGTTGTATATCCACGAATACAGGAGCGGATATGCCAACGGCACCACGACGAGGAAGATGAGCACGCCCTGGTCGCGGAACACATTCTTGAGTTCCTGCAGGCAGATATAGCAAGTGTCGCACAGTATGTTGAAAAACTTGTTCATTGTTGTCATTCGTTTGGCGTTATCGGAAATCATACATCCACAGAATCCGGGACGCACTATTCCATATACTTATATTCCCTCATCGCCTTGCGTATGTTGCCAGCCACCAGCATCGGCAGCAGCGAGAAGGCAATCATCGCCACGAGGTTGACCCATGCGTAAGAGAGGGGGAAATCATTGAATACGCTCGTCTGATAGATACGGAAATAATGCCGCAGCGGGAACATCTGTGCTATGCCTTCGATGGCAGGATCCATGGCGAAGACGGGGAACGCCGTGCCGACGAGCGAGAAGCTGAGCACCGCCCACAAGGAACAGGTGCTCATCGACATTCTGAGCGACGGCATGAGTCCGAACATGAATGCCCCGAATCCCTGAGATGCCGTGACGGCGAGAAGTCCGAGCAGGAGGATATGGAATGTTCCGCCGCTGTGTGGGAATCCGAGGATGCCGTAGACATACAGAGAATAGAGATAGAAGACGCTGAGGAATATCAGCGTCTGCGGCAGCAGCTTGCCGAGCAGCAGCGTCCATTTGTCGCCCCCAGCCACAAGGAGGAGTTTCCGGGCACGGTTGAACTTCAGTTCCGTGCCGAGCGAATAAGGCGTGAGCAGGAAGATGAAGAGCATGAGGCATCCCGGCACGAGCATCGTGGTGAGATAGAAGTTATAGTTGGTCCACGGGTTCTTCACGGCGTGAAGGTCAACGGCGATGGGCTGCAAGAACGCCATTATCTGCTTCTGTGTGTATCCCCTGGCCTGCATCGTGGCAGAGCCGACACCAGCCGAACCGAGCGTCGCTATGGTCTTGAGGTCTTTGTAGAGCAGTGCGCCTGCCGTGAGCGAGGTGTATGAATAATAGAAGGAAATCTTGGGCTGACGTGAGGCGAGCAGCTTGTCGGTGGTTCCCTTGGGGAAATACATGAATCCGTAGATTTCGTTGCGCTGCATCGCCAGTCGCGCCTCGTCCACACTGTTGTAGTATGCCACCACATCGGTGTTCTGGAAGGCGTCGAGCTTACGGGTGAGATTGCGTGTGGTGACGGTGTTGTCGAGGTCTACTATTCCCACCGGCATCTTGTTGGGCTGTCCCTGGTCCATGAGCGAGGTGAAGAACACCATGACGAAGAGGGGCAGCAGGAACATGCATATCAGATACACCGGTGTGGTGAATATGATATGCAGCTCGCGCAGGAAAACGGCAATGAACCCCGTGCGCTGGGCAGGGGTCTGCATGCCTTCGCCCTGTCCGGCGGTCAGCGGATCAGTATGCTTTGTATGAGTCATTTTATATAGGGTTGAGGTCACTCCCCCACCGCTGGCGGAGAGGGAGATGTGTGTGGGGGACAGTTACTTTATCACGAGCGTCATTCCCGGACGCAGACCGTCGGTCTTGCCCACTGGGCGCGCCTTCACCTCGAAGGTCTTGAGGTCGTATTGTCCGTTAGACTTCGTAGCCTTCCACACGGCGTAGCTGCCCTGGTCTTTGAGGTAGTACACCTTCATCTTGATGTCCTTCTTGAAGGCAGGCGAATATGCGGTGAATTCAGAACCCACCTTCATGCCCGAGAGCTGGTCTTCGCGCACGTTGAAGGTTCCCCACATGTCGCTCATCACCGAGATGCTCATGATAGGCGAACCGGTTCCGACGAGTTCTCCCACGTTGGGATAGATGTCGGACACCTCACCCTCCACCTGTGCTATCTGCACCGTTTCGTGGATGTATGAGTTCACCTCCTGAACGGCACCGCGGGCACGGCTAACCTGTGCGGCGGCAGCAGCGCGCTCCTCTTTGCGTGCACCCTCCTTGGCCATGTCATACTGGCTCTTGGCAGCCTTCTCCTGTGCCTCGTAAGCCTTGTAGGCGGCGAAAGCCTCATCGCGCTTCTGTGCGCTCATCACCCCCTCGCCGAAGAGGCGCTGCACACGGTCGTAGGTCTTCTTGGCGATGTCGAGACCCGCCTTGGCCTGCTGCCAGAGTTCGTAGGCACCCTGAATCTGCTGCTGGCGCGCACCGTTGTCTGCCATGTCTTTCATCGCCGATGCGGCGTCTTCGGCTCCGAGAGCCTGTGCCTTCTTTGCCTCCACTTCTGGAGCGTCGAGGATGGCGAGGGTGTCGCCCACGTGTACGTAGTCGCCCTCTTTCACTCTGAGTTCGAGAATTCTGCCGGGCACCTTGCTCGATACCCTGTATTCTGCCACTTCCACTTCACCCTGAATGATGTCCGGCTGGCTGCCGAGGGTGAAATAGCCTATCAGTCCTGCCAACACGACAACCGCGGTGAATCCGGCGATTGCCAATGCTATACTTTTCTTTTGTGCTTTATTTTCCATTGTTTTTAATTATGTTGACGAAGGCGCCTTCTACATCTGTCCTATTGCCTTCTTGAGGTTCACCTGGGCAATCTTTATCTCCACCTCGGAGTCTATCTTCTGCGACTGAGCCTGCATCCATGCGGTCTGCGCCTCCATCACATCAGTGGTCTGGAGCACACCCTCCTTGAATCCCACGTTGGCACAGCGAAGGTTCTCCTCAGCCTTTTCCACGTTTTTAGTCGCCATAGCATATTTCTTGCGTGCCTCCTTGAGCTTGAAGCTGCACTGGCTCACCTGCAGGTCCACCTTCTCCTGCGTCTCGGCGAGTTCGAGTTCGGCAATCGTAGTGGCAGCCTTGGCGGCGCGCACCTTGTATGTGCCGTCCATCCAGTGCCATACGGGGATGCGTACCACCACGCCCACGTTCCAGACGCCGGCGAACTTCCTTGTGAATCCGTCGTACACATTAGGGTTTGTCATGAGGTATCCTCCCGAGAGGAGCACCTGCGGCAGATAGGTAGCCCTGGCGAGTTTCGTTGCCTGGCGGCTGATGTCCACGGTATTGGAGAGCAGTTCCAGTTCGGGGCGATACCAGTATGCCACGGTGTCGGCACCGTTAACCGAATCCTCTTCGATGGCGATAGCCGAAGCCGCCTCGTCGGCAAGCGTGATGTCAGACTCCACAGGCATTCCGCAGGTCTGGCATAGGAGCATCTTGGCAAGGGAGAGACCGTCTTCCACCTGCGTCACCGCCATCTCCGCCTCGTTCACCTTCACGCTGACCTTGAGTCCGTCAGCCTTGGTTGCCACTCCCGCCGTGATCATCTTCTGCACGTCGTCGTCGAGTTTCTGCACGAGCTGCAGGAAGCTGTTGGCGAGGTTGAGTTTATGGCGGAGCGACACCACGGTCCAGTAAGTCTGGTCGATGTTCTGCAGCGTGTTCTGGCGTGCCAGTTCCTCGTTTACGGCAGCCATCTTCTCGTTGATGTCAGCGATATTGTTTGCCGCCGTGATGGCTCCACCCATATAAATCGGCTGAGATACCATTGCCGAGGCCATATACATGGCGCGGTTGTTGGTGCGGAAGCCGTCCACCACGTCCTGTCCCAGATGGTTGAGCGTTCCCTGCAGTTTGGGGTCGCTGATGCCGAGCAGTCCGCCGAGCGAGGTGCCGATGTTTTTGAGTGTGGACTTCTGGGTGTTGTTGAGGATGGAAATCTCACGGCTTGAGAATATCGCACCGCCCATCACGTCGAGGCTCGGCAGATATTTCGTGCGAGCCGACTTTCTCATCTGTGCCGCCATCTCTCGCTGCACGCGTTTCGATGCGAGCGTCTTGTTGTAGCCCAGCGCCATGTCGCGGCAGGTCTGCAGGGAGAGCGGTCCGCCAGCCATCACCCTGCGTGCCGCCTGCACCTGGGGCGACGCAACACGCGCCTCACACTCTATTGTGTGTTGTGTTTCGTGATGGTCCGGCTTCTGCGCCACGGCAGCCGTGGCGAGGAGGGAGAGGACTATCGTTGCTTTAAATCTGTTCATTATAATATAAATAATGGAATGGAATCCTTATTATTTGAATGTGAAGTTGCGCTGGCCGATGAGGTTGCCGTCGGCGAATACGCTCACGCTGTAAGTGCCGGGGTTGAGAGTCTCGCTCACGTTCCAGTACATGGTCACCGGAGTCTCGTTGCCAGTATATTCGATGGTCTTAGCCATGGTGTATTGCAGCGAACGGTTTTCATACTTGAACGATCCGCTGGCTCCCATCACTCCTCCTGCCGGTGTGGTGATTCTGACATAGAGCTGGCGTTTGCCGTTCTGTGCTGTAACGTTTCGTGTTATGGTGAATCCCACGGTGATGAGCTTGGCGTCCTTGATTTTCTTCACGTTCTTCTTGGCTCCGCTGTTTTTCTTGGCTCCCATGGTGATGCCGGTGGCGTCGAGTTGTGCGGCGATTGCCACCTTCTCAGAGAGAGATGCCTTGTCGGAGTTTAGACCTTCGATCTGTCGTGTAGCCTCCTCATACTGTCCTTTCACACGGGTGTTCTCTGCGGTGAGGTTCTGGTTGAGACGGTTGAGGGAGTCGATCTCGAGCACGTAGCTACGGATTACGGCGCGGCATGTGGCAAGCTCTTTCTTGAGGCGTGCTATCTCGCGAGCGTCGCTGCTCTTCACGTTTTTGAGTTCCTGCAGCAGTGCTTCGGTGCGTTCCTGTTCGCGAGTGAGCTGTGCCACGATGGAATCGTTGTTGATGCGCGTTTTCATCTCCGAATACTGGTCGGCAAACTGCTGGTATTCGTTCTCCATCTCTTTCTTGTCCATCTCGGCGAGCTCCTGCATCGCCTTGTTAGCCTGTTTCTCTTTCTGCAGACTCATCGTGAGATAAGCTATTCCGCCAAGGAGCAGCACTCCCACTACTACCAATGGTATCAATACTTTCTTGTTCATATTGCTGATGTTTAAATTGTTACTAAATAAAAGCCTGTCTTTCCATTTTGCAAATTTACTTTCTTTTTAGCAACGACTGAAAAAATTTACGTTACTTAATATTTAACTAACATAAAATTATAGGGTTTTAAGGAAAAATAGGACAACATGGAAGCCTGGCTATCCGCCAATCGGCGAATAGAACAACAGGTCAGGCTATCCGACAATCAGTGAATAGCACAACAGGTCAGGCTATCCGCCAGTCGGTGATATTGCCGACGGAAGAGTCGAAATTGATGACCACCTTAGTAATCAGCTTGCCAGAAAGGGCAAAGCGCTCGGCATAGTTCTTCAGGTCTATCTGCTTCATGGCAGCATCGGCATCCTTGTTGAGTTTCAGTTCTATCAGGTAAAGGCGGTCGGCAGTCAGCATCACGATATCCACCCTGCCCTTTGGCGTGTGCACCTCCACATCCACCACATAATGAGTGAGCAGCGTGAAGATGATGAAAAGCATCTGCTGATAATGCCCCTCATGATTTGTCACGTTGCAGTATGGCACCGTGGCGAGGAATGTCTACAGCAGCCTCAAGGCACCGTCGATGTCGTTCTGGCGGATGAGCACCGACATCCGGGCTATCGCCACATCGCCGTGCTCGGCATACGAGCCGTCGAGATAGTTGGGCAGCAGACTCTCGAAGAGCCCCACCTTCACCTCCTTGTTAGGCAGGTCGAGGGTGTATAGCTGGCTTATCTTGTCGTAGCCCTTGATGGTGATATAGCCGCTCTGATAGAGCAGCGGCGTGATGGTCTTCATGGTTTCCGTCGGCGAGTCGAAAGCCGACGACTTGGCACACATCCGCTGCAGGCTCGCCGGCTGCACATTGAATCTCTGCAACATATTGACGAGATATGTGGGTGTGCCCGATGCGAACCAGTAGGAATCGAAGTCTTTGTTGGCGAGGCTGCTGAGCAGGCTGAAGGGATTGAACACTCCCGGCGAATGCGCCGAGAAATGGTAGCCGTCGTAATTCTCCTTCAGCTTTGCCACCACCTGCTGCGGCGTCAGCTCGTTGGCCTGAGCCAGACCGGCGATGCCGTCCTGCATGTCGTCCAACAGTTCCGTTTCCGTTATGCCGCAGATGCCGGCATAGTCATCCTTCATGGAGATGTTGCTGATGTTGTTCAGTTCGCTGAAGATGCTGAGCTGCGAGAATTTTGTGATGCCGGTGAGGAAGACGAAGCGCAGATATGGGTCGCAGTCTTTGAGCGGACTGTAGAAATTGCGCATGATGTCGCGCATCGCCACGAGTTGTGACTTTTCATGCGCCACATCGAGGAGCGGGGCGTCGTATTCGTCGATAAGCACCACCACCTGTCGCCCGGTCTTCTCATAAACAGCCATGATGAGGTTTGTAAGCCTGAGATTGGGCGCCGCAGAATGGAATTCCACGCCGAAGCGTTCCTCATTCACCTTCAGTATATATAGCAGATACTCCTGCAGTCCCTCCACATCCATGTGTTTGGCCCCTGCCATGCTGAGAAGGATAACGGGATATTCCGTCCATTCCTTTTCCAGCTTCTCTATCGCCAGTCCTCTGAAGAGGTCTCGCCTTCCCTCGAAATAGCTCTGCATGGTGGATACGAGAAGCGACTTGCCGAAGCGTCGCGGACGACTGAGGAAATAATACGTTCCGGCAGCATGTGCCATGTTGTATATATACTCCGTCTTGTCTATATACAACATATCGTTCTCTCTGATTTTGCTGAACGTCTGTATTCCTATTGGATATCTTCTTCTGGTCATGATCTCGTATCCTCCCTGCTTGATTGTAGAACGGTCATCAGACCGCATATCGGGTTTTCATTACTGTCTGCACAGTATTTCAGTTCTCATTCCACTTCCCTCCCTTCTGCCCCGAGGCATACCGGGGCGGGAAGCCGTCACTCCTTCACGGGCACGATCTTGGTCTTGGGCTGCTCGCGGTTGCGGCGGTTTACCATTGTCACCACTGCCTGTGCGAGATTGAGGAACGCCTGTCCGGTGATGCTCTCCGGATGGCAAGCCGCAGGCATTCCCTTGTCGCCGTCCTCACAGATGCTCTGCACGAGAGGAATCTGTGCGAGCAGCGGGATATTGAGCTCTTCAGCCAATTTCTTGCAGCCCTCCTTGCCGAAGATGTAGTATTTGTTTTCCGGCAGTTCGGCAGGAGTAAACCATGCCATGTTCTCCACCATTCCGAGGATGGGCACGTTCACCTTGTCGTTGCGATACATGTCGATACCCTTGCGGGCGTCGGCGAGGGCAACGCTCTGCGGAGTGCTCACAATCACGGCTCCCGTGATGGCGAGGGTCTGGAGCAGAGTGAGATGGATGTCGCTGGTGCCCGGCGGCGTGTCGAGGATGAAATAGTCGAGGTCGCCCCAGTTGGCGTCGGCGATGAGCTGCTTCAGGGCATTGGATGCCATACCGCCACGCCACAGCGTTGCGGTATCGGGATTCACGAAGAATCCGATGCTCAGGAGCTTCACTCCATATTTCTCTATCGGCTGGATGAGCTGGCGGCCGTCCACCGGCACGGCATACGGACGCTCGTCCTCAACGTCAAACATCTTTGGCATCGACGGACCGAAGATGTCGGTGTCGAGCAGTCCCACCTTGTAGCCCAGACGGGCGAGCGAGATGGCGAGGTTTGCCGACACGGTGCTCTTGCCCACTCCGCCCTTGCCGGAGCTTACGGCGATGACGTTTTTCACCTCCGGGAGCAGCTTGCCCACCTCAGGGCGCGGCTTGGACTTATATTCCAGTTTGATGTCGATGGTCATCGCCTTGCCGGAGTCGTCGCCTTCGTGCTGGCTCACAGCATAACGGATGGCAGCCTCGGCAGCCTTGACTGTGGATTTCAGGAACGGGTCGGTGTCGCGGGGGAAGATGAGCGTGAACGACACGCTGCTGCCGGCGATACGCACGTCGTCGGCGAGCATCTCGCTCTCGATGAGATTCTTCTTTGTGCCAGGATACGTCACGGTCTGCAACGCATCGGTAATGAGTTTTGGATATAATGTCATTTCTGTCTTGAATTTATTCTTAATGAAGATAACCGCATAGCAGGCCGACCACGCCGCTGACATACCCCAAACAAACGGGGATGCCACGCCGGGAATGCCGCGAAACGGCAGGCGCCGCAGACTGTCGCAATACGAAAAAGCGCCAACCTCACAGACGTCACTGCAAAGTTAGCGTTTTTTATTTATCCTGCAAAATATAGATGGGTCACTTTGCCGAATCCTTTCCGCTACGCTTCGTGCGCTTGTAGCTGCGGTATTCGTCGAGCGGGATTTCCACGTCAGACTCTTCGAGAGTGCCGGCGGCCGGCAGACGGAATTTGAGGTATTTGATATTCAGTCCACGGTCTATCCACTGGTTTTCATAATATGTGTGGATGGAGAGGATAGAACGGGTGTCGTCGTCGAGCGACTGGTCGTGGTAGAGGTCTTCGGTCTGCATCAATACCGGCAGCGCGTTTTTCTCCACCATGAGTCTGGTGTATGTGAAAAGGAAGTTGGAGTCTGTCTTCAGATGCACGAGTCCTCCGTCTACGAGGAAGCGGCGGTATCTCTCCATGAAGTATGTGCTGGAGAGACGTTTGCGCGGATTCTTCATCTGCGGGTCGCTGAAGGTGAGCCATATCTCCTGTACCTCGCCCGGGGCGAAGAAGCGGTCGATTATCTCGATGTTGGTGCGCAGGAAAGCGGCATTTTGGAGTCCTTCCTCCAGAGCCTGCTTTGCTCCGGTGTGCATGCGCGCTCCCTTGATGTCGACTCCGATGAAATTTACGTCGGGGAACATGCGCGCCAGTCCCACGGTGTATTCTCCCTTGCCACAGCCCAGCTCCAGGACAATGGGGTTCTGGTTGTGGAAATATTCCTCACGCCATTTGCCTTTCATCTCGAAGGGCACGTTTTCGATTACTGAATATGGATACTGGAAGACATTCTTGAATGTCTCCATCTCTGCGAATTTCTGTAGTTTTCCTTTACTCATTTATGATGTTGTACGTGGTTGCGGTGTCTGATACCGGCATATAGTATATATATCGCAAATAGGTGTTCAAGATTAATTATACTGACGATAAATTAATTCTGAACACCTATTTACTTATTGTTAATAGAATCTATCAGCGTATTAGTCGATAATCACCTTAGTCCATCCGTGTGTGTCAGGCTCGATACCATACTGGATGTTGCGCAGGTGTGTGTAGAGCTTGTGTGAGATAGGACCTGGCTTGCCATCCTTGCTGAATGTGAAGCGCTTGCCGGTGTCGAGGTCGTCGATATAAGAGATAGGGCTGATAACGGCTGCTGTACCGCATGCTCCTGCCTCCTCGAATGTCTCCAGCTCCTCTTCAGGGATAGGACGACGCTCTACCTTCAGACCGAAGTCCTCAGCGAGCTGCATGAGGCTCTTGTTGGTGATAGATGGGAGGATAGATGTTGACTTAGGAGTAATGTAGGTGTTGTTCTTGATACCGAAGAAGTTGGCAGCACCACACTCGTCCATGTATTTCTTCTCCTTGGCGTCGAGATAGAACTCACAAGCGTAGCCCTTCTCGTGTGCCAGATGGTTGGCCTGCATAGAAGCTGCATAGTTTCCACCCACCTTGTACTTACCGGTGCCGAGAGGTGCTGAACGGTCGTACTCACGCACGATGACGTATGGGTTGGTAGAGAAACCGCCCTTGAAGTATGGGCCTACCGGTGTGACGAAGATGAGGAACACATACTCTGTTGCAGGGTGAACACCTACCTGGGCGCTTGTTCCGATGAGCAGCGGACGGATATAGAGCGATGCTCCGCTCTCGTATGTTGGGATGTACTCCTGGTTGAGGCGTACCACCTTTGCCACCATCTCCTCGAAGAGCTCTGTAGACACCTCAGGCATCATGATGCCACGGCATGTAGACTGCAGACGGGCTGCGTTCTCGTCCATGCGGAACACGCGCACCTTACCGTCCGGGCAGCGGAATGCCTTGAGTCCCTCGAATGCCTCCTGTCCGTAGTGCAGACAGGTAGCTGCCATATGCAGATTAACGTATTCGCTGGAGCAGACTTCAATCTCGCCCCACTTGCCGTCGCGATAGTAGCAACGCACGTTATAGTCTGTCTTTCTGTAACCAAAGCCTAAATTAGACCAATCCAAATCTTTCATATTGTAATCGTTTTAAAGTTAATTTGCCGCAAATTTAGTAAGAATATTCATTCTCTGCAATAAAAATCGAGGGAATTTCTTTTTTTCTGCAAAATCACCCTCGCCAAAGGACGTAGAATTGCCGTTTTGCATCAATATCGGGCATCAGGGCCGGCTGATTGTGGAATACAACGGGACGGGGACTGTAGGCAGATAAACGCCAAGGCAGATGGATGCGAATCCGATATACTGACTGCAACGGGTACAGGGGGCTGTCGGCTGAACATACGGAGCGGCGTCCACTGTCATTCGTCGAGCAGTTTCTTTATCTCGGCGTCGGTCTTCTGGAGCTTCGCCTTGCATTTCTCTATCAGTTGCTTGGCGGTCTTGAGCTGGTCGCAGAGGGAGTCGATGTCGAGTTCTCCGCTTTCCATCTTGCGAACTATTGTTTCGAGCTGGGTGACAGCTTCTTCGTAGTTGAATTTCTTCTCTGACATGATGTTTTTTTATTTATAAATGACTATTTTCTGTTGGGCTGATGGCATGAAGGCGGTTCATATATATCATGACAAATTACTCTGCCTATGATTCCTGCCAATCACATCAGCCCCCTCTCGTTCTCCCCCGTTGGGGAGATGCAGGTTACTTCGAATTGCCATGGACAGGTTGGTGCAGGTTACTCTTGTTTTGTGACAAACCGATGACATTCAGACTGCCAAGAGTATCTGTCCCTCCCCTTCGGGGGAGGATAGGTGGGGGCTGATGGCAGTATCCAAAGTAACCTGTTCCTTCCCTTGGGGAAGGTTAGGATGGGTTGCCCTTTGGGGAAGGTTAGGATGGATTTGCGGTCAGGTGGGGGCTGAGGCTATATCCGGACTAACCTGTTCCTTCCCTTTAGGGGAGGTCAGGAGAGGCTTTGGTTCTACCCTTTATATACCGCCACTGTCTTCGCCTCCACCCTACCCTTTGCGAGCCTCGTCTCCACCACGTCGCCGGGAGAGAGCTGGCAGCTGTCGGTCACCGCCTTGCCGTTGAGCGTCGTTATCGAATATCCGCGGCTGAGCAGCAGCTGGGGGTCGAGGGCGGCAAGGCGCTGACTCATCATCTCAATCCTGTGGCGCTCCGCCGTCATGCGGCGGTCTACTGCCGGCCGGATACGTCCTTCTGCCATCTGCAGCCTCACGCTCTGCCGCTCCACTGCCGTCGTGGCTGCCGTGGCGAGGCGCGAGGAGAGGGTGTCGAGACGCGACGTCTGCCGTGTGGTGACGAGCGAGAGGTATGTGGGTATGAGATGCGTGATGCGGTCGAGCCGCTGCGTCTCGCGCTGCATCAGCAGCCGGGTGTTGTCGTGGATGCGGCGTGCCGCCGTGTCGATGCGGTCGGCAACGGCTTTCAGATTGTCGATGAGCAGTGCGGCGGCTGCCGTGGGTGTCTTCACCCTGGTGTGTGCCACCATGTCGGCAACGGTCTCGTCGCGGTCGTGTCCGATTCCGGTTATCACGGGCAGGGGGAAGTTGGCGATGTTTTCGGCGAGCATCAGCGAGTCGAAGCCGGAGAGGTCGCTTGTGGCTCCTCCGCCACGGATTATCACCACGCAGTCAAACTGGTCTGCCCTGCAGTAGATGTCGTTGAGGGCAGCCACTACGCTCTGCTCCACTCCCTCGCCCTGCATCGTGGCGGTGAAGAGTTCTATGGTGAAGGCGAAGCCATATCCGTTGTGTGTGAGCTGATGGCAGAAGTCGCCGAGTCCTGCCGCCGTCTGACTCGACACCACGGCGATGCGCTGGGCGAAGAGCGGCAGGGGGAGCTGTTTGTTGAGGTCGAACACCCCTTCGTCTTTCAGCCGTCTCACTATCTCCTGGCGGCGGCGCGCCATGTCGCCGAGGGTGTATGTGGGGTCGATGTCGGTCACTATCCATGAGAACCCGTAGGCTTCATGAAACTGCGGATACACCTTCATCAGCACCTTCATGCCAGCCCTGGGCTGTGCTCCCGTCACGGTCATGAACTTAGGCAGGATCCTGCTCCACGTGCCGCGCCAGCATTTTGCCGATGCCTTAGCCACGGGGGTGTTGTGGAGGTCGTCTTTCTCCACGAGTTCCATATAGCAGTGGCCGTTCACCTGGCGTGCCTCGCTCAGCTCGGCTTCCACCCAGTATTCCTCCGAGAGGGTCTGTTCGATGGTCTGCCTCACGAGGTTGTTGAGTTCAAAGAGTGTGTAGTGCATATCCTTTGTCATTGTTTTCTCTGCTGCAAAGTTATGATTATTATCGTTGTCTTGCAAGTTTTTGCGTGTTTGCAAAAGTCTGGCAGCGTTTTTAGCATATTTTTTATGAGCGTTTCATTCTATCAATACTTTATCTTCTGTTTGGGGCACTGATGCTGCCCCACATGGGCACGTGTGCTGTCCATTTATTGGAGTTTTACTGTCCTTGCCAATGATTGTGATTTGGCTATTTGCAAAACATAGACCAAACAGAGAGGATTCTGTCCTGATGAGCGATTTGGGTTAAAACACAATACACGAAATCGACACCTATTTGTGTTCATTTTGCTCATATAGACATGAGTTGACTAATAACTTATAGGTATTTTGCATGTCATTTTGTAAAAACGGGAAGCAAATATTTTATTTAAAAACCTATACAACATATCTTTGCACAGATTTTCTTTTCTAAGACTTTTTGTATACATTATCTTCAACTTAATAAAATATGAGAAAAAAGTACGCTTTATCAAAAATCGGGGCAGCTGCATTATTAGCGAGCTCCGCAATCAGTGTTGCCAATGCTCAGGCCAGAACTACACAGCAGTCTGCCCCTAGCATTAGCAACACAATTATGCGTTTGGCATCTGAGGATGGCCGGAAGCTTTGGGGCAATGTGCTCTTCGACAACACGTGGGCCAGTATCAGCGAAGACTATTACGCTTACGGATGGTATGAATTTATGGCTAAAGACCCAGTAAAGGTCAAGCAGCTGTATACTGAAGACTTTTTCCGTGCAACAGGCGGTGGAGCATGGATTGGCAACAATCTATACTTCATCATGTATCAGAACTTCTGGGGTGTTGATATGATATACTATTATAAGTATAACACAGACACGTGGGAGAAACTTGCAGAAAAGTCGATTGATGACAAATCGTTTATAGCCAACGAAACGGCTATTGCGCCCGATGGTTCGACGGTATATGGCGACTACCTCAATTCGGAAGGAAACGGCGACGAACTTTGCATTGTTGACTACGAGAAGATGACGCGCACCAAGATTGGCGACTTGCGCCACTCGTATGTGGCAATGGGTGTGACCAAGCAGGGTGTGCTTTATGGTGTAGCCACCGACGGCAACCTCTACAAGATTGACACCAGCACAGCAGCAGAGACATATATAGGGTCAACGGGCAAACAACTGAAGTTGAGCGATGGCAGCTTCTACTACCAGAGTGGCGAGATAGACCAAAAGACCAACACCTTCTATTGGGCTTGTGTGGAGGCCGACAAGAAGTCTACGCTCTACACCGTAGACCTCACCGACGCAAGTCTGTCGCTTATCGGCGAGTTTGAGGGTCAGAACATGATAACAATGCTCTCTATCCCGAAGCCGGCAGCCGAGGACGGAGCGCCTGCCATTGCCGAGAACCTTACATTCGACTTCAAGAACGGCTCGCTCATGGGTGATGTTTGTTTTGACATACCCTCAAAAACGTTCGCTGGCGACGAGCTCAACGGCGATATCACCTATACCATCACCGACGGCACCGAGACCCTTGCCGAGGGCAAGGCAGCAGCAGGCAGCAAGGTACGTCAGAGCGTGACGCTGAAAGACAATGGCAACGTGAACTTCATCATCACTCTGGCCAACGAAGTAGGACCGAGCCCACGCCTTCTTGGCAGCAAGTATATCGGTATGGACAAACCGAAATCGGCTCAGAACGTAACAACCACCATCGACCAAAACGGCAAGGTGAACATTACCTGGAGCGCACCTACAGAAGGACTCTACGGAGGTTATATGGGCGACATCAAATATAACATTGTGAGATACCCTGAAGGAAAGACCGTGCAGGAAGGCTACACCGGCACTTCCTATACAGAGACGCTTCCTTCCGATGCCGACAGAGCCGTATACGGCTATGGCATCACTCCCGTCAACGGCGGAGTGAAGGGCGATGAGACTGTGAGCAACTATGTGGCTTTCGGCAACGCCATCACGCCACCGTTCTATGGCACGTTTGACGATGCTTCGGAGATGGCGCTCTACGAAATAATCGACGGCAACGGCGACGGTGTGACATGGGCTTGGGACGAGCCTAACTGGTCAAACGACCAAGACGCATGTGCTACTACTGCAAAATCGGAGAACGCAGATGCCGACGAGTGGCTCATACTGCCGGCTCTGAAGGTGAAAGCAGGTAGCGTATACAATTTATCGTTCCGCGTTAAGGGCACCTCAAAATGGTATCCGCAGAAGTTTGAGGTGAAGTATGGCAAAAGCGCAACGGCTGCCGGCATGACAGAGACACTGCTGCCCGAAGAGACCATAGAGCTCTCCGACTATGAGGTGCGCAAGGCCACCTTCTCGCCCACAGAAGATGAGGAGTTGTATATCGGCTTCCACGACATCAGCAGCAAGGGACAGCAGGGATTGAAAATCGACGATATCACTATTGGCGAGGGAATCTCGCTAAACGCCCCCGACAGCGTTAGCAATCTTTCTGTTGTAGCAGCAGAGAAGGGAGCACTTCAAGCCACTCTCTCATTCAAGGCCCCGGAAAAGACTTACAACGGCAGCAAGCTTGAGAACATCACCAAGTTTCTCATCCGCCGTTCGGGTCAGGTAGTGGCCGAGGCACCGTCGGCAGCACCTGGTGAGACAGTGACATTCACTGACAACACCGCAACAAACGGCATCAATATCTATAGTGTGGCAGCAGCAAACGAGCAGGGTGCGGGCTTCTACTGTAAGCCGGTAGCCATATATGTAGGACAGACATCGCCGCTGGAACCCGACAATCGTCGCACTGCCGAGCATCCCGACAAGGTGACATTCACATGGGAGGAGTCTAATGTCGGCAATTACAACGGATATGTTGACCTCTCAGGCGTGATCTATGTCATTGCAGAGCGTGGCGGTTCCGACTATTATCCCACTTATTCAGAAGTGGCCTCGGTCAAGGGCCAGACAACGATAGACATACCAATGGTTACGAACACCGGAACACAGTCTCTGAAAACTCTCTGGATTTCGGCCAAAAACGATTACGGACAAAGCTCATACAAGGCGTTGCCTTCTATCATGCTCGGCAAGCCCTACGAACTTCCGTTCTCAGAGAGCGTGGCTAAGAATCTTCTGCACGGACGTTTGTGGACCACGTACGGCACGGGCAAGTCTGAATTCTGGACCATTGACGAAACTTATCCCGACTGCGTTGACAACGATGGCGGAGCCTTCCACATGATTTCGGAGGCCGATACCGACTGGGCTTATCTCGGAACCGGAAAGATATCACTCAGCGGCGCTGCCGAACCGAAACTCATCTTCTACCACAAGGCAAAAGCCGGCAGCAATGCCAAGATAAAGATTGAAGTAGAGTTGCCCAATGGCACTACCGAAGAGGTGGCAAATATTGACGCAGCAAAGGACGACGGAAAGTGGACCGCTTCTGCCGTTTCGCTTGCCGACTATGCAGATAAGGATTTCGTGTCTGTCAATTTTGTTGCGCAGGCCAACACCGGCAATGTAGTATACATCGACCGTATGTTCATACGCGATACATACACCTACGACTTGAGTGCTGAGATAGAAGCTCCGGAGACAGCAAGAAAGGGCGAGACAGAGAAAGTGAAGGTCACGGTGAACAACTTCGGCTCTAAGGATGCGCGCGGCTATAAGGTGGAGCTATATGCCAACGACAAGCTTATTGCCTCTGAGACTCCTGCCGAACCATTGAAGGCCTACTATTTCGAGACATTCAACTTTGAGTATCCTATCAGCATCCTTGAGAACAAGGAGGGTGTAGAGCTGAAGACCGTCGTGGTATACAACAACGACCTGAACACCGACGACAATGAGGTATCAGCATCCACTAAGTTTGTGATATCCACAAAGCCGCACCCCGACTCGGCTACAGCCACAAAGACAGATAACGGAGTGGAGGTAGCATGGACTGCGGTTGATTCCGAATCGAAGGTTGCAACAGAGAGCTTCGAGTCGTATACATCATGGAGCACCGATTTGTTTGGCGAATGGAAGTCGGTGGCAAACAATACGGGAACGACGGGCGGTCCGTTCAAGATGAAGTATCCGTCACAGGGCACTTCGTTTGCATTCACCCTTGCCGACCCTCTCGACAGATGGCTCTCTGAAGAGCAACTCGAGCAGGTTCCGGGCTTCAAGCCACACACCGGCAGCAAGTATCTTGCCGCTTTCCACCGTGCCGACGATGGAGGCTATGACGTGACGCAGGACAACTGGCTCTTCTCGCCCGAATTATCTGGCGAGCAGCAGACAATATCGTTCTGGGTGAAAAACGAGAACGATACCGACCAGAAGATTGATTATCCGGAGACCTTCGACGTGCTCTACTCTACTACAGACAGCAAGCAGGCTTCGTTCACGAAGATTGGCGAGACCCACACCACATCGAAGGGAGAATGGGAGGAAGTAACCGTAGAGTTGCCAGCAGGCAGCAAGTATTTTGCCATCAACCATAATACTGTGGCCGCCAACTCTTTCGTTTTCATGATCGACGACATTACTTACACCTACGGTCCGGGTGCCGTGATAATGTATCGCATATATCGCGATGGAACCCTCGTGAGCACAGTACCGGCAAACCAGACAACGTTCGTTGACAAAACAGCCGATAGCAACACTAAATACGTCTACGGTGTAACAGCGGTTTATTTCGACGGCGAGTCGGAGGCTACCATTGCTACAGACACCACAAGCGGCATCAACGGCGTGTTCAAGGCCGAGAAGGCTTTCGATGTGTATACCATCGACGGCATACGCGTTGCTACAAACGTGAGCAACTTCTCAATGCTCAAGAAGGGAGTGTACATCGTAAACGGTAAGAAAGTTATAGTTAAGTAGACAAGTAGACGATATGAGCATTAACAAAAGATACACATTCGTTCCTCTTGCCCTTATGTTTCTTGTAGCCGGCGCTTCTGCTGCGCCGCGCTCCAAGACACAGATGAAAGCCGTGGCAATAAAGCTATTAGGTAGCGCAAGAATGAGGGCTGCGGCAAGAGGATCGCTCTCTATCGACACAAAAGCAATAAAGGAGCTGAAAGCCTCAGAGGGCTATGTGGTATATGGTTCTGAAGGCAATGGGTTTGCTGTTATAGCAACCGACGACACTTCACCAGCCATATTAGGATATAGCGACACGAAGTTCGAGCCGAAGGCAACCAACCCCAACTTTGAGTGGTGGCTTTCTATGGTGAACGAGGCTGTGGTATCACGCGCAAAGGCATCTAAAGCGGCTCACGCCAACAAGATGCCTAGCGGGTATGGCTTTGCCGAATCGGTAGCAGCTCTTTGCGAGACTCGCTGGGGACAGAATGAGCCATACAACAACCTCTGCCCTACTGCCACAGACGGCACACGCACACTGACGGGATGCGCCGCTACGTCGACAGCTCAGGTGCTTCGCTATTATCGTGCACCGGAGCATGGCATCGGCAGCCACACCATCTACTATCCTGCCAACAACATGTCGGGCACAAAGATAAGTGCAGACTTCGAAAAGAGCAACTACGACTGGAACGCTATGCTTGAGACCTACGATTCTAAGTACTCCGTAGAAGAAGGCGACGCCGTGGCACTCATAATGCACGACCTGGGTGTGGCGGTTAATATGGAGTATGGCAGCGAAGCCGATGGTGGCAGCGGTGCTCTGCACGAGAATGTGGCTAAAGGCTTGCAACGCTACTATGGCATTGAGGATGCCAAATATATCGTGAGGAAGGATTATTCCGACAATGAGTGGATGCGCGTCATTTACGAACAGATTAACAATAAGCAGCCTCTCGTGTATGGCGGATTCGACAGGTCAATGGGTGGCCACTCGTTCGTTCTCGACGGATATGACGCAGAAGGTAAGGTGCATGTCAACTGGGGATGGAGTGGCAACTACGACGGTTATTACGAGATAAACATCCTCGACCCACAGGCATACAAATTCTCAAGCAATCAAGAAGCTGTGATAAACATCGTGCCAGACAAGACTTCATCAACCCTAAAGGGCAGCATCGCTCTTGAAGCCGCAGGAACGCTTGCTGCACAAATAGAGGCCGATAAGTTTTACAACTACGACACACTAACAGTGAGTGGAAACATCAACGCTGCCGACTTGCGCACGCTGCGTAGAATGGCAGGACGTGACGCCGAAGGAAACCGCACCCGCGGACATCTGCGCGTTCTCGACCTTAGTGAGGCTCGTATCGTTGCCGGATCCGACTATTACATGATGGAAAACGGCAAGAAGCTTATTGTAGAAAGAGATGCAAGTCTGCCCGACAAGGTGTTCTCAAATATACGATTGGAGAAGATTGTGTTCCCAAAGACTGGCATCAGCAGTTTTGGCAAGGGAGTGTGGGCATATGCGAGCAAGCTAAAGGAAGTGGTGCTGACGGCCTCTGCCGATGCCAACTTCATATACGAAGACGGGATAGTGTATAACAGCGACAAGACTGCTCTTATTGCTGCCTTACCTCTTCAGCCCAATGGTGTGGATATAAAGCATGGGGTTATCGATGTGGCCGACTATGCTTTTGCGGGTTGTAACCTTATGCCACATGTCTCGCTCAGCAGCGATGTAAAGACTATAGGCAAGGAAGCGTTTGCCAACTGTTGGTCGCTTACAGAGTTCAAGGTCTTCTCTAAAAATATGCCGCAGCTCAATGGCACTAACGTTTTCAAAGGAGCCAACGTTGAGAGTTGCTTACTCACGGTGCGTGCCGGCTCAAAGATGCGTTTCATGAACACGGCACAATGGAACGACTTTGCTAACATTGTTGAGTTTGGCACTACGATCAAGGCTCGCAACCAGGCTCGCGAATATGGCGACGAGAATCCACGACTCACCTTCACCACGATTGGCGATAAGGTAGAAGGCAAGCCCATTCTTCGCTGCGAGGCTACTACAAAGAGCGGATGTGGCCGCTACACCATTCATATAGAGCCGGGCACTATCACTGATGAGGCGGTTGATTTTGAGGACGGCTATCTCGTTGTGACACAAGCTCCGCTTTACGTAACCGTTGAGAATGCTACTCGTGAGACTGGTGTGGCGAACCCCGTGTTCAACATCACCTATGACGGATTCAAGAATGAAGAGACGGCTGACGTACTGACCACTAAGCCGGTTGCTTCGTGCATAGCAGATGCAACATCGCAAGCCGGCACGTACGAAATCATAGTAAGTGGTGGCGAGGCGGACAACTACGAGTTGTTTTACAACAATGGCTGGCTAACGGTAACTCCATCTACGTCTTTCATCAGTGGCAGAGCAACGGAGGAAACAACCTTCAATGTGTATACTTTAGAAGGCGTTTGCATAAAACACAATGCAAAGAACCTTGATGGTCTTGCAAGTGGTGTATACGTTGTAGAAGGTAAGAAGATTGTTAAGTAGATACAAACAAGGCAAAGCGCCCTGCGTCTGGTTTTACCGAACGCAGGGCGCTTTCGTATATTTCGTTAGAAAACCTTGGTATGCCTATTCCAGCCTATGTCGAATGGAATGGGAAAAAGAGAGAAATGGTTGGAATCGGTAATAATGCATTTGAAGAGTGTATTCTGTCTGCCTTGTACGGGTGGCGCTATTTGCAGCCTATGGGTTTCTTGCCGTTAAGTGCCGGGAAGTGCCACTTTGAGCCGTAACTGATGTATCCGCAGTCCTCACACTGGTATCTGTTGCATGTGAGCCACAGGTCGCCCACCTTCACCTTTCCGCCACCGAACCGATTTACGATGCTTTCCTTGAAGCCGCTTTCGGTCTCGGCATCGGTGATGTCCTTTATCTGTGCCTCGTCGCCGTCGATGGGGTCGGCAAAGATGCGGAAGCCCACGTCCTGCCGTCCTTCCTGCATGTCGAGCCACTGGTATGTGGCGGGATGCCTGTGGGAGGTGTCAGCGTAGCTTTTGCCGGCAACGGCGGTCATCACGGTCTCGTAGCCCGGGTCGCCACTGCTGATGGTGTCGGAACACATTTCGGAGACGTTGCCCTTCATGTCGTAGAGTCCCTGACAGTTGGCCGGCAGTTCTGCCACATGGTGCATGGCGTTGCCATACTCATACACCCATCCCATTATTTCGCCACACTGTATGTATGTGCTTGCCCATTCCTCTGCTTCAGGCAGGCGGAACCTGAGCGGCACTCCCTGCTCTGCTGCCATAGTGTTGAGCCGTGAGATGAAGGCGTCCACCTCTTCGCGCGTCACTCCGGTGGCGGGGTATTTGCTGTCGATTTTCCATCCGTGGCGATTGTCGGGGCATACGGCTCCCCAGAGCTGCTGGGTGGTCTCCGTCTCTGCCACGTATACGGCGGTGGTGTCCTGCGGATAGACCACGAGCCTCATCCTTAAGGGCACGCCTTTGAAACTTTCTATCCACGGCTTCACTATCTGGCAGAATTTGCCTGTTTTCACATTCTTGTGGCTGCAATTCTTCGTGCGTCGTATGTCTTTCAGCATTCCGCACTTGATGCAGCGGTAGTGGTCTACGAATACCGCATGGTGGTAATACTTCGACACCGGGTTTGCCACGAGATCTTCGGTGCTTACCAGCCGGAAGTCGTGGAGGCAGGGTTCGCTCCATTCCGTTTCGGTGCGCTGGCCCACGAGTTGCTTGGTGTCGTTGTCGGGACAGTAGAAGTATGTGGATATCACCTTGTCCATCTTCATCCTGTCGCCCACCCTCTCGGCAGGCTTCTCTTCCACCTCTTCCTTATACACGCCGCCAGGGCAGCACTCCTTGTTCATGGGGGCACTGGCATTGGGCACTATGGTGGCGTCTTCGAGATCATCCGACTGTTTCAGGCCGCATATCAGACACTGTCTCGTCACCTTGATGTTCCATGTCTCCATCATATAGCACTGGTTCTGGCTCGTTTCCCGCTTGAGCGAATTGAAATCCGGCTGTTCCTCCAGATAGTTCCACACGTGCTGGTGCTCGCCAGTCTTCTTTTCGCAGTTGGGGTCGGTCTCCGTGCGCTCCAGGTCGGGTTCAAACTCCTTGTGACCGCATATCTTGCATCGCCAAGAGCGGTCGTACTTCACGAGAATGATGCAGTCGCCCAGATTGGTGCGGCTCTTCACGTATTCCGTGGTGTCGCGGTCTGGATGATAGCAGGTGTTGTCCTTCTGGTTCGCCTCACGCACCCATGACACATAGTATGTGCCCCTCACGAGTTCGTGCCCCACCTCGTCGTATATGTCGGCAAACATGAATATGGTGTCGTTCTTGTAGGGGTCACGCGGGTCTGCAAAGCTGTAGATGTATTCCGGCACGAAGGTTTCGAACGAGGACAGACTTTTGCGGTTTTTCCTCATGAAGTTCACCTCGCGTGCGTGGCTCCACAACTGATGCGACGCGCAGGTGATTCTCTGGTCGCCGCTCACAGCGCATCCGTCGTCGGAAGCGGTGGCAAACACTCGGTTGTTGCCCAGTTTGTCGAACTCGTCCACGATCTCATAGAACTTGCATTTGTCTTTTCTCTGCTTGTCGTGGTAGAACGAGAGGCGCATCTGGTGGGGCTCGTTCGGAGAGAGCACCTTGTCGCATTTCAGGTAGGTCACTTTAACCATCATCCCCTGGTCGCCCTCCATAAAATCCTAGTCGGGATAGAGGCGGCGAAGCTGTTGCAGTTGGCGTGCCGTGTTGTCCGTCTCGTCGTCGTAGAAAAGGTCGGTCACTTGTCTTCCCGAAGTCAGCTTCACGTTGGGGTCCGGCGAGTCTGGCGGGGTTACAGCTTTGGTCGTGGTCTTACTTTTCTGCTTGTCAAAAGACTGATACAGCGCGCTGCCGACCATAACGGCGGCTGCCGCCTTTGAGAAATTGCCCTTGCCCAAAAGGTTCTTTTTCTTGAGTGCTCCCGTCATGTTTTTCTGCGCCATTGCGGGTACTGCCGTATTGAACAGCATAGCGAGGGCAAGGAGGAGCAGGGCTAAGGCGTTGCGGCGGTTGGCTGTGCCTACATGAATGTGCGTCCCCATTTGCCGGTGAAGTTAAAGGATGTAAGATAGAAGTAGTTTATCCTTCCGTTATCTATCTCGTCTTTGAAGATAGTGTATACCATCGGCTCGGTGAGCTTTGTCAGATCGAGGGCCTCATATATCATGCCTCCGCCGTCTTCGAAGTCAATATCTGCCTTATGAAGCATGTCGTTGCTCCATCTGAAGTAGCACACCTTGGCTCCGTTGTATGGGAAGTCCTGGCAGGCTTCCTTCTCTGCCACCCATTTCCCTACGCCTTCGAGTCGCTCATAATCGGCGCCGCCTGCAAAGAACACTTTGTATTTGAACACGAGCACGTTGTCCACCATCTTTCCCAGTCGCAGCGATGTGGCACCGTCGTAGTCGGTAACCTCGGCAACGTAGAGTCCCGACTGTCCTTTCACCTTACCTATGCGCCAGCTCATGGCCTGTGCCATCCATCCTGCCGTGGCGTCGGGGTCGTCGTTTGTCGTCCATACATATGGCGTGTTCTGACATTTGTTCACCATAAACGGCTCAGGCACCACTTTTGTCATCACCGACTTGCTCATGTAAACGGTTTTACCTTCCACATTGGCCTCCACCCAGTCAGGGTTGTCGCCCTCGTCGGCAACAACCTGTGCGTTGGGCAGCCACCAGCCCTGGTCGTAGCTTTTGTACACTGCCACTTTCCTTGCTTTGGTGCTTGGAGCTTGCCTCATGTTTGCAGAGTTTCCCTTTGGGTGATAGAGTGCCTTGGGGGCGTCGAATGTAAGACTGCGGAGTACTTGGCTAGCGGTCTGTGCCGTAGCAGAAAGACTCATCACGATGAGTGCGACGAGAAGGAAGAATCTTGTTCTTTTCATAAATAGTATTGTTTTTTTAAAATTAGTTTTCATTTTACTTGCCACACCTCTGTCCGCATAGCTTCGCTTCTGTGTTTGCCAGTGTGGATATGGTGTCTATAGGCATCCGTACGCATGGCATCCTCTTCGGCAAATGGCCTGTTATAATACCTGTTCTTGCTTGCGTCGGCAAATGTAATGAAAAAATCTAAACAATCCTAAAAATTACTTGATTATTTGTTTACGAATATATTAAATATGGTCATCACTCTATTTTTTCCATATCGACAGGAAAAGGGAGTGCTCAAGCACTCGCGAATCCACTTAAATCCCAAAGTAAATCCAAAGAATACAGGTCTAAAATGATCCGTGATGATTTATCCGTGTACATCGGTGATATCAGTGTTTCATTTTAGACCGGTGGACATCGCCGCAGGCTGATGGACACCATATTATCACTGATATATTTTTTTCCGTGTTGTCGTTGTGTCCCCAGCCTTCGGCGTGGACACAAATCAAAAAAAGAAACACGGATAGCACGGACTTTACACGGATTGGTCTTTCACGGATTTCTTTTTATATTATATGGCCAATGACTCTTGGATTTGGGTTATGGATTTATTTGGATTTGCGAGTGCCGAGACACTCCCTTTCCTGGCGGTATCAGATGACAAATAAGCAGGCAAAATGTTTATTGATAAATCAGCAAACAGTGCTACATATCGCCCGACGGACCCCAAAAGAAATCAATCACAGCAATCTGCACGCCTCATCAACAGTTATGACTTTCAAATCATTTTCTTCAAAGTCCTTTACATTCCTTGTCACGAGATAATCAACTCCAGACCTTATTGCTGAAAAATACTGAACACCATCTTCAAAGTCCTTCCAATTAGCCTCGTAAGAACTATTGATATCAGAGGAATCAACGGAACAGACTTCAATGAAGTTGCGCAAGAAATCCACTTTACGTCTATATACATCCAAGGGCATCTTACAGCGCTCAATGCAGATAAAGTTAGCAGTCACCACAGACAATGCAGACACACAAATATCTATTTTCCGTTCAGCTGCAAGAGAAACAATCATGGCTGCAGGTTGATAAAACAACGGTCTCTCCAATATAAAGTCAATCAAGACATTGGTATCTAAGAACAATTTCATAAATACTTGTTTGTTAGCATATCGTTATATTCTTGTCTGTAATCCTCAGACAAATCTTGCGGGCATCTGAATCCAACCTCCAAGGCTTTCACTTCGGGGGATATGTAATATTTGTCTTTCGTTGAAACCTTTTCCTTGAATTTCTCCAGAAAAGAATTCAATCCTGTAACAACAGCTTCTGAAACACTGATATTATTCAATTTAGCATATCTTGCTATGCTGTCATAGGTATTGTTGTCTATTGTAATTGTATTCATATCTATTTCCTCCTCTATTAACACCGCAAATCTACGACTTTAAATCCAAATAACAAAATGTTTATTGATAAATCAGCAAACAGTGCTACTACCCTACCCCAAGACGAATCCAACCTCCAGCGGGACCTCATTTCGAGAAATCCGGCACGCCATATCCATACACATTGTCGGGATGGCTGAAGTTGTCGCCGAGACTGCGCACGAGGTCTATTATCTGCAGCGCCGTCATCTCGCGGTGCTCCTGCCACAGACATGCTGTGAGACCTGCCACGATGGGACAGGAGAAGGAGGTTCCCATCACCGACGTCAGTGTGCCACGCTCAGAGAGAATCTTCGTCGGACTGCCCTGCGCCATCACGTCGGGCTTCACCCTGCCGTCGGCAGAGGGCCCCACACTGCTGAACGAGGCGTTGCGGCGCTCCGGAGTGACGGCTCCCACACATAGCATATCACGAGCGTCAGCAGGGAACCCGATCTTCTTCCATGGGTCCTGACCGTTGTTGCCGGCACTGTTCACCAGCACCATGCCGCGGCTCGCCACCGTCGACGCCATACGCGAGATGAGTGCCGTCTTGCCGTCCTGCTGCCAGTAGGAGTAATAGTTGGTGAAGGGCTTGTCGTAGATGTTGAAACCGAGCGAACAGCTTATCACGTCGACTCCCGCACTGTCGGCGAACTCTGCCGCCGCAGCCCAGTAGTCCTCTTCCACTGGCTGCTCCGACTGTTGGTCTTCGCAGCGCAGCAGCCAATAGGCGGCATCGGGGGCGGCTCCCACATACACCCCCGGTTTGTTTATCGCCAGGATAGAGAGCACGTTGGCGCCATGCTCCATCTCGGCGAAGATGCTCCGCGACTGCGGCACCACAAAGTCGGCATAGCCCACGAGGTTTATATCCCTGAACGCCGGAATGAGGTCGGCATTCAGAAAACCGGCATCCATCACGGCAATCGTCATTCCCTGTCCGCGGAATCCCCTCTCGTGCAGCTTCACTCCGCCCACCATCTCCAGCTGCGGCTGCGCCACTCCGTGGGAGGCGTGTATCGAGGTGTCGCGCTGCTCTATCTCAGTGTGGTATTTGGGGCGCGGCGGATTCGCCACGATGGAATCCGGCGACACCCACACCATCCTGACATCGCTGACGAAGGGCAGCTGGGAGAGGCGCCCGGTGGCTTCGCCGTCCTTGGTGCGCACCACAACGGTGTTGCTCCAGCGGCTGCGGCTCACCACCTTCATCCCCGGCAGCTTCTCCACCTCGTCCACATACTGCTGCGCCACGGGCACATCGAGCGTGTCCACGCTGATTCCCTGTCGGCGGCGTCTCTCCAGAGCCTTTGCCGAGAGGAACGAGAGTGGATTGCTCATCATGTGAATCGATGGCCGCTTGTCGGTGAGCGTGAGTCTGTACATATAATGCTTGCCGCCGGGATATGGTATCTTCGCCGAACCGTTAGTGCGTGCCTCTGCCGGAAGCATCGCCGTGAGGAGGAGCGACACGAGTGTCACTATCATGGGTAGGAGTTTATCGTTTCGCATAGTGAGTTGTATATATAAAATGGTGTCTCTGTATATAAAATTATCGGAATGCAAAAGTAAACAAAATAGTTGAAAGCACAAAGATTAAGTTTAATCCATACTGACATCAAACCCATCCTGACCTTCCCAAAGGGAAGGAACAAGTTACTCTGCTTTGTCAAAGACTTCAGCAAATCAATTCAGCCAATTGTCATCAGCCCCCACCTAACCTCCCCCGAAGGGGAGGGACAGTTACTATTGCTATTGATAAACGATTGATAATCAGATAACTACAAACGATAATCATGTAGCCAATGGCATCTGTCCCTCCCCTACGGGGGAGTTACTTTGGCGACTGATTTCAGTCAATCACCTCAGCCCCCTCTCGTTCTCCCCCGTAGGGGAGAAGCTGGTTACCATTGTTAATGATATACCATTGGCAATCAAGTAGCTACAGGCAATAATCAAAAGCCAATGGAATCTGTCCCTCCCCTACGGGGGAGGCTAGGTGGGGGCTGAAGTGATTGACTGAAGAAGTCTTTGGCAAAGCAGAGTAACTGTCCCTCCCCTTCGGGGGAGGCTAGGTGGGGGCTGAAGTCAGAGGCAAAGTAACAACTTTTATATAAGAAAAAAAACGTAAAACCCCCAACCGGCGCAATCACCGGTTGGGGGCTGATAATAATGGAGTTATGACACACCTTTCTATTTCTTCACTCTCTTCACGCCGTCTACGATGTAGATGCCGGCAGGGAGTTCGTTCCATTGCTGGGTCTGCTTCACGCCCGTCACGCTATAGATACCCTTTGCGTGGGCAGGATCGTCAGTTGTGATGTTGCTGATGCCGTTGGTGACTGACTCAATCACCACCTTGTCGGTGACCGCCTTGCCATTGAGAGCAACGGCGTGCACATTTGCATCGAAGGCAGCGCCTGTAGGCTGGGTGATGGCGCAGCCGTCAAGCACGAGGTTTTGAAGGTCGCAGATTGAGCCATTGCTGCCAGTTGCTTCAACGTATGCGTTGCGCAAGGTTAGTGTCTCACCACTCTTGCCATCAAATCCTGCAACACCATATTTTCCTTCCGCATATAGCTTGACGCCTTCAACTGTGAGCGACGAAGATTGCATATATAATCCACAATCACTACTGCTCTTCAGTCTGAGAGTTCCAGAACCACAAATGGTGGATGTTTTATATATCGTAATGCATGCATTATTTGTCGTAATAGTGTTATTGCCAACTAACTTAATCTTCATGCCCTCTACAGATCTATTCACAATTCCATTGATATCGGCTCCATTAATAGTAACATCCTCCATAGTAAGGGTGTTAGTCTCGTAATCGTAGCTCATCTTTCCCTTCACACCGTAAATGGCGCTGAGGTCATTGCAGTTTTGGGGTGTCACTTTCATGCCCAAAATTACAATGCCATAGCTATCTGGCTCAATTACCACCTTGTCGGTGACCAACTCGCCGTTGAGCAACACGGCGTGTTTGTTAGTGTCGAAGGCAGCGCCAGTGGGCAGGGTGATAGCGCAGCCGTCAAGCACGAGGCTTTGGAGGTCGCAGATTGAGCCACTGCTGCCAGTCGCCTCAACGTATGCGTTGCGCAAGGTGAGTATCTCACCACTCTTGCCATCAACTCCTGCAACACCATAATCGCCTTCCGCATATAGCTTGACGCCTTCAACTGTGAGAGACGAATTATACATATATAATCCACAATTATCGTTGCTCTTCAGGCTGAGAGTACCAGAACCACTAATGGCGGATGTTTCGGATATCGCAATGCATGCTGTATTTGACGTAATAGCGTTATTGCCAACTACCTCAATCTTCAAGTCCTTTACACCTTCATTATTAATTCCATTTACGTTTGCATTAATAGTAACATCCTCCATAGTAAGAGTCTTAGTCTCGGAATTGTAGTTTATCTTTCCATCCACACCGTCAATGACGCTGAGGTCCTTGCTGTTTAGGGATGTCACATCCACGCCGGCAATCTTGATGCCATACGTTTCTTGCGCCATCGCGAATGCTGACGACATCATCATTATCATAAGCATGAAGAACATGCGCATCCGTGTGGCGCCTCTTGCAGAACTCTCAAGGAGCCGCGGGATGACTGACTGTTGGTTACGGTTTAGTTTTTTCATAATCAGTTGGGTTTTAAAAATTAAACATGTTTTTGTGTTATGCCATTAAAGGCATTGTTTTTGCCACTAAAGGCATTGTTTTCGTCTGCAAAGTAAGCGATTTCCGGATAAAAACAGTAGGATATAATTTACAAAAAATAGCCAATTTCTTACAAAATCACCGTAAGCGTATCCGCGATGCAGCCTTGTACACGTTCGTTTATCATTATACCTTTG